>Ga0065711_1000441_pt1 | contig 71128 bp, 44 predicted proteins | sample Hoacrofraction12_FD_59098 | JGI IMG/M metagenome (GOLD analysis project Ga0065711, IMG submission 59098) | Hoatzin crop microbial communities from Cojedes, Venezuela - Epithelial fraction 12 v2 (version 2) | ecosystem: Host-associated > Birds > Digestive system > Esophagus > Crop | place... | reverse complement strand
CAGCACTCGTGGGTGCATTCCATCGGGGCCCATGGATTTGTGGACATCCAGATCACTTAAGCGATCCCTCACACAGTCCTCCTCGACCAAGGGAAAGTCGTCCTCTTTGTAGGCTTCTTCTCTTACCTTCGGGGCCTGGGATTCCTGAGGACCAGTCTTAGCACTGAAGACTGAAGCAAAGAAGGCATTCATTAGCTCTGCCTTCTCCGCATCCTCCGTCACCAGGACACCTGCCTCATTCAGCAGCGGCCCCACGTTGTCCCTAGCCTTCCTTCCAGATTTAGAACATTTCACATTTTTGTCACAGCTTGTTCAGAGGATCCAAGAACCTGTAGAAACTGCAGTACATCTGTTCACAGCAAGAACAATGATCTCCTCTGTTCCAGGGGCTGTCCTACATCAATGGGCTATGTCTGATTCAGATAAAACAATGATTTTACAGAGGAAACAGAGTTCGTGCTCCAAGCATTTCAAATAATCTTTTGCGGGTGTACTCAGGTATGGAGCAAAAATACTGCTGAACTATTCTTTATATTCATAAGGACACTTTTGGCTTGAGCAGAAAACAAAAGCTTCAAAGCCAAGTCAAGAGAAAATTAAATTGTCCATATTTCGTATCTTTCAAATAAAAAAGTATTTCCCAGATTCCAAGGATAATTTTAATCCTTTCACTGCTATTTACTGGACCTCCATTAATGCAGTATACTAGAACTTGTTTTTTCACACTGCCATGGTTCTTTAGTCATTTACCTGCTACGTGGATAGGCATGAAGAGGTGGTGCTTTGTCCTGAATCACTGTGGTAAATGATCTGTCAGTTTTTAACCAGCCTGCTCCAGGGAACTATGGTTTGCTTTACTGCATCTCCAAACATCATATACTTAGTTTGAGGTTAGAGAAGGATGTTCATTGCAGGCAAATGAGTCAGACATCTCACTGCTAAACTAAGAGAACATTTGCTATGGACTTTGGAGACATTTGATAGTACTCTTCAAAAGCTTTTGTGAGAATCTGAAGAAGTACAATGCTTTCGCCTGTATCTCTGACAACAAAATTACTTAAAATCCTAGTTTTGACTGAATATATGATTACTAGGATAGCTGTCTTTTCTATGTTTACCTTTTAGTCTATGAGACATGAATCTAGATAACTGGAAAGTTATTTTCATGGCATGTGTGTCTGACCATGAGAATGATGTGAAAATGTTAAATGCTAGTGTAAGCCTCCTAACCTCTTTGAAGAGGAGATGAATTACACATTAGGCAGCTACTAGAGGAGCTCAGGAGCATGACTCAGCTCAGGATGAAGACTCCTTGGTTGAGACATTTTAATATAAGTATATGCATATGAGCCAGGTGTCCAATTCCCCTCTGCAGACAGCCAGTATGGTGAGTAGTGTGGCCACAGAGTCAATGGACCTTGAGCATGATTCAGCGCACCCTGAAGATGACACCCACTGCCTGGGTGACCAATTTGTTCTGTGTGCTCCATTGACCAGACCTCTTTGTGAGAAGTAGCCCTATTTTAAATCAGTAGGATGGAGAAATCTAACTGCTTGCCTCATTCTTTAAAATACTCCTTCAAACTACTCCGTACAGCTGGTTTGAAAAACATACAGGAGCTTCACCTTTTTCTTGAGAATTTAAGTGCATCTAGTCTTCCTGTAATATGGGCAAACTTCACAGTAGGCTGGGAGCAGGAGTCAAGGAGAGAAAAGCATCAGTATCAGAAGATACCCACCAGGGACATGAGATAGTCTCCAAGGATGACAAGATTGACTTTTTTCAGCTGTCTGAAATATTGGGCGTTCTGAGATAGGGCATACAACCCATGAATTTGAATTTTGATGTTGTTCTAGTAGTCTGGTAACTCAGTGACATTTATGTCTGTCTGTGTATGGAAGGTCGTAGTAAATGATATCGTGTTCCCTTCTGGGTGTAAGTCCATGAATGATTTTTATTGAAGTTCAAAATCATTGGAGAGCCTGTGTCCAATACAGGCAAAGAGAAATACTGCTGTTACTGTCTGTGTAGCTGAAAAATAGGATAAATTACTCAAAGTATAATGAGAAATACACAGTATTTACACAGGTTTTGCTAGAAAGTATCTGTCACTCCTCATCAGACGATATGGCCCGTGTTTCAAAACCTTTTGCAGAAAGAAGAACAGGCACATGTTCACTAAAACTGCCTAGGAACTTTGGAAGGTTTTACTGCTTTTTTTTATTTACTTGCTTGTGCGCTTCTGAGAATAAGAGCCAAACTGAACTTTAGTCATCCTTTTGCTTAAATATACAAATCCTTTGAAACAGTAATTACAGCTGTAAACAATTTTGTTTCAATTTTTGAGAAGAGGTCATTTTCCAATAGTCCCAACGATGGTCATATACAGACAACGAGTCAGCAAAGGAGAATTAAGACAATTTCTGAGCACCTGCTGAAAACAAACTTCACTGGCATTTTAATTGGTTTATTTACTTAATTGTGAATGTGGCCTGAACATATTTAATTATAAACCAGGGTGTAATTCCAACTCCACCAAAGGCGGTAGGCTTTGACACTGATATTGGCAGGACAAAGAGATTACCACAAAATTGTTTAGAGACAAATAACCTCCAAAACCGCCTGTGTGGGCTGGCTGGCCTCACCTGATAACAGTTCCTTTGGGTTGCGCTTTTCTTTCCAGTCCTCCTATTTCCATAGTGTTTCAGATCACCTCAAAGTGAAACTAAAGATTTTTGCTCTGTCAAAATCTTGAGATGTGGAAAACTTCATACCATATATCTTTTGCAACTCCCTTGCCTTCATCCTGAGAGCATAATAACCCATTAATGATTCTTATGATAATTCTAGTTAATAGGTGGTATGAAATAAATTTTTTAAAATAAAAAAAGAGTTCAGAGAACCTTACAAACAAGACTGACTTTTTCACTCTGTAAAGCCTTTTTGTCACGCAATAACGCCATAACTGACCTAATGTTGCCCTAAACAGAAAAGATGCAGTAGAAATAGGACCCAGAGCTCCACAATTCAAATACCCAAATTAATCTGCTAGAGATAAATAGCAGCTTCTGGCTACAAATAGAGTCTTTGGCAGTTAAATGAAGAGTCCTGATTTCATTCAGTGGAGGGGACTGATACTCAGAGGCATGGGCTCCTCTCCGATTGATGACCCTGTATTTTGACTCAGGTGCCCTGGCTTCAGAGACGCCCACTGGTGCAATGCACCCAGCCACAGATGAGCATGGGGACAGGGATGGAGGACAAAGTCCAGCATTGCCCCAGGGGCTGAGTGTGGCAGGGGATGGAAAGAGTTCTTCTCCCTGTGCCCAAAAGAGAAGACTTCATTGTCAAAGTAAAGCCAATGCACATTTTTAACACTTTGTTGGATTTCAACAGTGTTTACCAAAACACAAAGGGTTAAAAGGACTCACATCACGCCTATCTGTTTATCAGAGCTATGGCCCTGTGACACTTTTTCCCTGAAAGAATAAGTACCCACAGAGCAAAATCATTAATTCTAGGATCTGGGCAAAGATGGAGCAAACAGAGCGAGCAGTGTTGAGGAAGACAAAATGCATCAGAGGATCAAATGGCAAGGATTGGGTTATTCAGATTAATTAGTTCCTTTTTAAAACTTGAGGATAAACCAGAAAAACATAATTCTCATAGACGTATAATTCTCAGTCAGTAATAAATTTCAAAGAATCTGCTCTCCCACTGATTTCTGTGAGAAATATGTGGAGTTCAGCCAAAAGCATATGAAGTGCTGTGAGTCTAGAAAAGCAGGAGGCAGAAAGTGTTTTGAACCATGACAGCAACAGACAGAGCAGTTTGGAGCTGCAAACTGTGGTGTTACAATACGGCAAGTGTTTGACCCACGTCAATGCGTGGGTGGTATTGGTGGTGCTGTACTTAAGGGTCCACGTGGCTTTCATATACTCCAACTCACCATAAAGTGGGTAATTTCTCTTTCAAATGCTTGTTCCAGTGCACATTTGATCATGCAGATCCTCAAGGTCAGAGACACTTGTGCACTCCCCACCATCCTTACCTTTCCTTCTTTCACGGGAGGAGTCTTCCTTGGGTAGCCGCAGATCCAGTGATGCTCGGTGACCCCTCTCCATACAAAATTCAATATACTTTAACTTTTTTTTTTTTAATTATTGTTCCTTATTCCACAACTTCATGCACCTCTTTAAGACCTACAGAAGCTCAGACTGCATATGGCACAGTCACCTCATTCGTCCTGATTCTGCCAAAGTTGGGATAACCCTCTGAGGCTCTGCTTGGTTTCTTCTTGTCCTGGCCATTTGCAGATACACTGGCCTGTGTTGCACAACTCTGACTCCAGCACTGATCCCTCCAGGAGTCACAGTGCCCTCCAGCAGCCTGCCATCACCTTATATCTTCCCCCATAGATGAAGCCTTTGGTGACATCATTTTGATACACAGCAATAAACAGGTTGCTGGAAATGGAGTTGCTGCCTCTTTCTTTTACTGATAGCGATGCAGGTTGGTTAGTTCCACCAATTCCTTCTCCAGCCACAGCGTCATCCTTTGGTTAGTGATTATTCCCTCAGCTCTGAGCATGACTGGGTAGTCCTCAGCTCCAACCATCTATTTCCTTCCTCCTCCTCCCAGGGGAGAGTTGCCCATCATAGGTGAGCAGCTCTGGGTAGATCTGCTTCCCAAACCAGGACACTGAGTGTTCACAGAGCTCCCAGGAAGGCAAATGGGATCAGGGACCCACACTTACTCAGTCAGATTTAAGCTTTGATTTAAGCTGCTGTGGCATCTTGCCAGAGTTATCTTGCTTTTTTCCTCTGTATATCTGAGTGAGACATAAGGACAGTGTTGTCCTTCATCTGCACAAAGCAGAGGATTTCTGGAAACTGGCTTTGGCTGTTTGGGTGAAATTTGTCTAAATACAGAGCTGAGCAAGAAGACAACAGCCATAAGGACTTAGGAAGTGCCCTACCGAGCCTCACCACTGCTTCCTCTGCTCTATCAGCCTGTCTTTAGCAGGCACAGCAGCTGATGGTATGTAAGGACAGTGTGTGAGCTGGCTGCTTTCTGCAGTCCAGTCCTCTCCTATTTCACCACCATCTACAATAAAAAGATTAAAGACATTTGAGACTATATCCATGTCTGTTCCCTTCAGGATCTGCTAGTGAATCATGAGCTAGTTCAACCCCTTTTTACACTTTCTGATATCAGCTGTGTCCATAAGCCTGTTGTGGCAAAACCTTCCAGAAATTCCCTACCTGTTGCATAGGAAAAGGATTTATTTATCCCAGCAGTAAACTGATCTCCTGTTATTTTCAAGGAGCTCTTTTCTGTTCTAGTTGTGGCATTCAGTCAACAATAGTCAACCAAAGGCTCAAACTGTTTGTATCACATGCAGAATATTTTAATTACATGCCCAGTGTAGCTCCCAACAGTACTAAATCCTGCTTCATAAACCTTTCAGCCTGACGTCTCCCACACCATTTGCCATCTGGGATAAGTCACCATCTCTGTCAAGATCTGAAAGTTCTGGTTGTATAAACGTGTTGTCTTTCCGGCAACAGGAACTTGCAAACAAGCTGTCTCATAACATCAGCTGCATGCTAAAGCCTTGTGTGTGTCATTCGTGCCGTGTACCTCCTTCCCCTGTAACTCTGTATGAACCTCAAACTGATCTGCACAACACCTGCTCTCCCTGGCAGAGATGTATGGCTGGAATAAATAATGCCATAGGCACAGGTATAGAAGTGTAGGGTGAACTCCTTGCTGTTTGCCTCAGTAAAGGAAAACCCGTTGAGCACAAGGTTTGCCCAAGCTATTACAGTCATTTTTCAATGAGTTTTCTCCTCTCATGAAAGACATTTGGATATAATACAGAGTTTCATGTTTCAAGTTCCAGAACAATGCCAGAAACAAATGAAACCACTATTTCATAAAGCTGCAACAAGCTATAAATGGGTATATTTTAAAATATACTGGGGCATATTTTAAAATATACTGAAAGCCTGAGCTGGGGAAAATAAAAGGAAACACAAACAGTTTGAACACCTAATACTGTGTTGGTATATCTGATAGGTAATGGAAAAGAATTAATCAGTAAAGAACTGGGAGCAAAGGAACATGCAGTAAGAATAATGTTTTAGCTTATGAGAACTAAAAATGTTTATTACTTTGCTGTAGGTGTTTGCATTAGTCATAAGTCTCCCTGTACAATCAAGTTCTTGCTCGTTCAGTGTGGTATCTGGACATGTGCCAAGCAGAAGGCTGGGGTGTTAGATAAACACTGAACCATAGGAGGACCCAGAAGAGGTTGAGCAATAGTCTGCCTGTTCACTGCTCTTGAAGAAGGAGCCGCGAAGGTGGGCCAGGGCAGCCAGTCACCAGAAAAGCCTGATATCATAGCAGAGGTTCAGGAGTTTCATCTCTTGGTTTAGTCCCAGCTATTCAAAATGAAGAGTAGAGGAGCTTGCTGTAGCCAGTTCCTTTGGTACGGTGCTACTGTGTCACACAATATGGACCATCCGTTCTGCTTTCCCTTGTAATCTGCTGTTCAACCACCTCCTGCCGTGGAGATCTCCCATGTGTCTTGGGGTTCCTGTGTAACACGAAGCCAAAGACCCTTCCAGGAAATGCTTGCTTGCCATATATAGTGTTTGATTTCCTTCTGCTGAGTCTCTTCTATCTCTGGCTGAAAGTTCTAGTCACCCAATAAAAGTCAATCATCACATTCACATGGGAGCTCTGTGTCAAAGACAGTTTTGTAAGATAACCTCCCTTTCATAAATAATTCAGTTAAATAAGCATTTGTAAGAGAGTAGGAAAAGACAGCAGTTAGATGCTGCTAGTTGTGTTTCCTCGAGGACAGGAACAGATCAGTTCTTCCAGCAGAGTAAACAAGGTTTGTCCTACTCGTGCCAACAAGGTTCAAACCATTTCTAAAAGCTTTATTCCAACTGCCCCGAGCAGTCAGCTGTACATGTCTACTTTTTGTTTTACAAATGGGAGTTGACTTTATAGCCAAGGAATTCTCCTTGCTGCCTGCCTCCCTGTCTTCCCTTAGCTGAAAGGTGTCTGCTTTCCCAAGAGCAAGAAACAATAGCATTCAAAACTTTCTCCAGTTTTCAGTGGGCTTTTGTTTGCCTCTGGTTACTGTTAAAGAGAACTTCCTGTTTCACTGTGAATTAATTTCATAGGTTTTTGCAGTGATAAGCAATTTTAAATACAGTGAATTAACAGTAATACAACCCTTAAATTTGCCGCTTACAGAATGAAGAGCCGATTTTTTCCAAGGACGGTCGGAAGTTTTTCTTTGTCCGAGCAATTCCCCAGGGAGGACGTGGGAAGTTCTACCACATCGCCATGTCATCGTCACAGGTGACTCATTCGCTGCTGCTGCTTTGGGTCCAGCCTGTAGAAAGCAGCAAAAAGTAATATCTGTGCTCACACGGGTGACACTGGAGGCTGCAAATGTTGAATGTGGGCCTTGTGCATAAAGGAAAACTTTCTGTGATGATTTATTGGGCACAAGATAACATGAATTTCGAAATGAAATGCTTAAAAGAAAAAGGTCAACCAGCTAACTCTTTCCAAACAATATCATTGCTTTGCTTCTGTTTTTCAATGCCTTCTTAGTTGTACATAAAATAAGTAAATCCCTGCACTGCCATAAAGGATTAATCAGAAGCTCATGGGCATGCTGGATTAGAGGAAGGGGTTTGAAGCTGTTCTGTGCTGAATTCATCCCATTATCTTCAGTGGAGTTATGGTTAAGATGATTCTGACTCTGTATTTTTTCTATGACTGCAGATTCACAAAAATAGCAGGGGGAGGGGTGGAAATTGCAGATGCATGGTTTATTTTTAATAGGTAATAAGAGTCCAAAGAGCTTCCTTCTTCAGTAGAGAAGCTTTGCTCAGATATATTCTTTTAAGAACAAAGAAATGTAATTATATTTTCTTTCTGGCAGCCCAATAGTAGCAGTGATAACTTACAGTCTATTACATCTGGCGATTGGGATGTGACAAAGATATTGGCATATGATGAAAAGAGGCATAAAATGTAAGTAAACTTTGGTCTGACAAATCAGTCTTCCTTTGTTTCTCTCTGGACTACAACATTAGTTACAACGGTGTTGTGTATGCATCTGAAATGTATGAGCGTAAGGAGATGGGGATAAGGCAGGAGGAGAAGTCCTCTCCATTTTGGCTTAACCTCTCACACCATTCCATATATCTTGTCTTATTTTGGTTTTCCCTGTATAGTTCAAACCTACATTTCTGCAACTATTAAATACAGTCGTGTAGAGGAGAGATTTCTTCTGCTGCAACTTCTGGTATTAATCTCTGAAGTCTATTTTTATTGACTACCAAGATAGTCAGTTTTAGAAATAATTCTTTATTGACCTGCAAAAATGTCAGTGTATTAGAAAAGAAATATTTAATTGAAATACAAAAAAAACCCTAGCCTTCTTCACACTTGCCCTTTATGCTTGCAAAATAACTTCCATGAATGTTTACTTTTCAAAATACTTTTCAAGAAATTACGTAAAAAAATGTTTGATTCCTTTCCAGGCAAAGTTTCAGCTAGATACAAGGCTCTCACCTCTCAGTTGCTTAAGGTCACTAAACAGCTGAGTAAAACGCTGCTGATATATGCAGATGTTGAATGATCATTAAGAACACGATGGTTCTTCAAGGTTTTGAATGCCTTCCATTACCAATAACTTCAGCACAATACAAGGATCTTTAGCACTTGGCAGAGCTAAGTAGCAAACTAACACCAAAGCCTTATTTGCATATTTACTGGCCAGTCAAGCAGAAAATACCACGTACAATTTGTGCAATCAAAATGCACATCTCGGCAAGTGCAGCTTATTGGCAGCAGATCAGCAGGGCTGAATATCCTGCCTGACTTGTTATTCACCCCAGGGACACTACATTTGCTCCTGTGGTCTGTCATCATTCGCATGAGATACATCCAGGGGATCAATCTGGACCTTGCATGTTGGGCTGAGGTTGGCCACCTCCAGCAGTCCTGGCTGATTCAAGGTCAAGAAAACTACCTCACTGTGGCTCTCAGAAGATGTCACCACACAACAGGGTTTTCGTTGTTTAGCCGCAAAGAGTTTAGCACAGTTTCAGCACAAAGCAAGGGCAGTGGAGTATTCTTTTTCATATTCTGTCTTCCCTGAAAATCCAGCTCCTCTTTTGAAATGGGATGTTTGAGTGGGTTTCGCATCAGACCCCAGTTAGCTCTCTGTCCAGGCAAAGAATCAAAAGTGGTCAGACAAGTAAAAACTGGGTCTGGAGAAAAAAGAAAGGTATTTAAAGAAAATTCTGAGCCGTAAATCTTGAGGTTAAAATGTGATGGTCTTTCACTTGATCGCTTGATCCTTTTTGACCTGCTAAGGACATGACCAGTCCAGCCCATGCTTGTTTTAACTGCAGCTGGTGACGTGCTTGCTTGAGGTTCTGCAGTGATATGTCCCTCTGCATGTTTTTCTAATTCAGTTTAAACTTTTCTTTCCTTTGCAAGAATAGGAAAACGGCAATGTGAATGAAGATGTTATTATATGAGATACTTGTAAACACCCTTCTAATGATACAGCTGTTACCGTAAAGGCCTTGGTATAGTTAGAATTGCAGGACTTTGTTGCTTATTTAGGATAAGTTTTAGGAATGTGTTTGAAACCTTTGCCTTCAAGCTGCCAAGAAGAGCCTTTAAATCTAGGGAACTGTCCTTGAAGGAGACAAGAACACGCCGAGAAGACTGCATGTTAGCGCTTGGCTAGTTTTGGCTTGTTCTGTCCGAAAAGTGGTGTCTGAAAGTAACCTATCCTTCATTATAATACATTATAATACTAAAAATAATGCAACCCCTGGCGGAAGGACCCCCGGACCCCTACTCACTGAACAGGCACAGTGTGAAAATGCTGACCAAGTGTAACGTAAATGATGTAACCAATTGGCAACATGGGACTGCCTCATGGGCTGAAACTTATTGGTAAGAAATCAAATAAAGGAATGCCTGCTTCAATATGTGGTATGCACGCTAGGAGGAAATATCCCCCGTGCATCGGTGCTGTAATAAAGAAAACTTGCTTTCTAAAATTCCCAAACAAGTTTTAGAGAGTCTTAGTTTTTGCCAACTTACGGTATCACAATTGCCTTTTGATTTTTTTTTTCTCAGTTATTTCCACAGCACAGAAGATTTGCCAAGGAGGCGACACTTATACAGGTATGTGCTTTATTAATTTCACATACAGAATTTCCCATCTTTACAAATTTAGGCAAATCATTACATAAGCAATTGCAACAGAAACAGTTTCTTATGTGATTGTCTTTAATGGCATTGCAAGATCTCGCAGTGTGTCACTGGGATAGACAGAACAGCATAACAATAGTGAACAAAATGCTTGACATTCAGAAATGTTTTACATTTAGCAATTTTCTTCTTTTTATTGCAAATTTTATATTGGTTTCAGGATTGATAAACTGTCAGAAAAATTTCCAGCAGAACTGTTTAGCACCTGAAGAAATTCAGAATTATATAAACTAATGGTAAAAACTGATTTTATACTTCCAGATAACAGTTTTCGTGGAACTTTGATAGCACCTCACCTGTTAATGAAATTGAAAAGAAATAAAAACTTGTTATGTTTACAAATGATTTTCCGCATTTCCAGATGACTTTAGTATCCTCCGTAACTGTCTGATGAGTAAAAGCTTGATTTACAGTAAGCAGTTGGTAGTGGAGCTATTGCAAAATATTGTGGGAGCAGATTACAAAGGGGAAGAAACCCAAACTTCAAAATAAACATTTTAGAACATTATTCCATTTGCCCTATTTTTCTTCCCAATTACCCTGCTGTCATCTCAGCATCTGCAATGGAGGACAGGGCTGGTCACAGCATCATTTGATGAGGGACTGTTAGTGTGTTTTCCTTCTCTAACAAGAAGTCATAACTTTCTTTCCTCAACAGGGACAAAACCAGAGCAAACTAAATTACCTGTAACTGAATCATTTTTTCCTTTCGATACCTCAATGTCTATTCATTGCACTCCACGGGTTTTTGAAAGTAACTCATTTCAGTGTTTATTTTCTTGAGGAAAAAAATCTATTTTGACCATTAATTTCTATTTAAATGGGAAGAAAATACAATTTTGAAAGCTGAGTCCAGGCACAGCTGCTCAAGAGCTGCTGGCATGAGTCAAAGTGCTTTCCACCACTTGCTCGTCTTGACATGCAGCTCACCCTGGTGCCTCACTAACCTCACCTCCCCACACAGGCAACAAGTAAAGAGATGCCAAAAATGTCAGTGTCCTTGACCTTACTTTGATTATGCAGTGATCTTGGCCTCACTTCAGGTGTTTGATTTCCTGTGCTGGGTGGTTTGACCGTCTCTCGTCCCAGTCCAAGGGCATCAGCTCAGCAGCAACCTTGGTGTATGTTCGTTGACAGAGCTCCACTGCAGTTGATATGTGATGAAGATCTGTTTGGGGGTTTTTTTCCCTTTTTGTGTCTAATTTAGTAGCTTTAAATAGGATTTAAGTCAAAGACATGATCTGAGCCTAAACAAGAACCCAAGAGCTACTCAGTTCAGTTTCTGTGACCCTAAACAGGTTGCTCAGCCTCATCTCTTTCTACCTTGAAATAGTAGCAAAAAACACTCATTTGCTTTAGAGTAATATTATTAGTTAATATTCTTGAAGCATTTTGAAGTTTCAAAATGCTATAGCAGTGTAGAATTTTATTTATTGTATTTGCTAATAATCTGTAACTCATTCTTCAACTTACAGTAGATTCTTACAAAGCACTTCTGAGCATATGGACAGGCCATGTTACCTTCTTCAAAAACAGATCCCTAAATGCAATCTTTCCTTTCTACTTGCAGCATATAAGAGCAACTACTGAAACCCTCAAAAAGGGCTTTGGCCTGTGAGGCAGCTGCTAGCAAATCAGACCAGTGAGTCAAACAGCAAGAAACTTATAGCAAGCAGCTCCAGCTCTTTATAGTCTGTTACAATAGAAGTAGGTGTAGAAACACTGCTCCATTGTTTCATGCCTTCGTTCACCGAATTATGACTTCCTCTTGTGGAATTGCAACCATCATTTTCTTTTAAAAACTGTACCTTCCTTCATAACCACCTGACCTTGCAAAAAAAGACATCAGTATCCTTTTATCTATTCTCCATTCAGGGGAAAAAAAAAAAGCAGTTTCTGCTATTTAAACTCAACCAAATGGAAATGCTTTGTCTCTTACTAATGTTGGACACATTATATTTATGTTCTTGTTCTACAGTACAGTAAGGTTCAAGTAATGTTTCTTCCAGATAACATTTGCTCAGTGACCTTCATGCACTTCTATTAACTTTTTCAGCGCAAGCACAAATGGAAACTTCAACAGGCGGTGTCTGTCTTGTGATCTGATTGAAAACTGTACTTATTTCAGTGCATCTTTCAGTCACAATCTGGAATACTTCCTACTGACATGTGAAGGTATGTTGTGTTTTGTTATTGCAGTTGTTATGCCTAAGGATAGGGCTTAGAGCCAGCGTTGGTGTTTTTAGATCTCCTGCGTACCTGCGGACAGCTTCGGAAGACAGGCCGTAAATACCTGGGTCCCTTTGCTTTTAAAGCTTTACTCTCAACATTTTTTTTCTTTTGAGTATTTTTATTTTTAACTAGAAAGCAGATGTGTGCAACCTTTTTCAGTGCATATGTGACTACTGAAGACAGAGGTACATTCCTTTAGCCACTCCAAGCATTCTGAAGTTAAATGAACAGGAAAAGCTTGAAGGCATAAAACGTCAGGACATTTGTGAGAGATGGGATTAACTGTGGGTGACTGGGACTGAGTTCCTAGTGCACCAACTTGTACCAGTACTGCAAACAGGGGGATTCAAAGTAAGTAAGTTACAATGAAAAGACAGTTTACCAAGACGGTTTGCAGAAAGCTGCCTAATGGACAATGTGAGTACAGAATATCTATTGTTTCACTGCTTGTTCATCATAAATTTGCCTTAACTTGGAGCAATCTACAGGTCCGACAGAGATTTCCTGTGTTGAAAATGCCTTAGAGTACCCAAAAGGCTCAGGATAGAGGACATTTCAGGAGAAAAGTGATTAAAGTCAGATTTATTCAGCTCTTTAGGAGTAAATGCAGAACTCTATCTCATTTAATCCTATATAATTTAATTCTCCTTAATTATCCTAAATTGCACACGCAATGCATGCATACCAGTCATCTGCTGCTGTGATTGAAACTGCTCAAATGGCCACATGCCCTCTAAAACAAGTATTGCAAAGCAGCAAGCCAACAAGAAATGCCTTGTTTTCAACAGCTCAGGGGAAAACAAACATGAGTAACATAAAGAAAAGACTATGCTGCTACAGAGCAGCTAAGTGGTCTGTCTGCTGTACATCAGCAAGGTTTGGCAATGGATGGACTGCCCCTTCTCTGACTGACGAGTATTTGTAGGTGCCAGTAACTCTTTGTGGTGAACACCAAGGATAAAGAAGAAGTATTAGAGATGGCAAAATGAGAAATAGCAAGGATAGTGAAGATACATAGAGAACTAGAATGGTTAACATAATACCAAGGAAAACATCTGGATATGGACTATTGTAAAAACATGTTCTACTACAAGAAGGAAAAATAGCCTGTATTTTGGAGGCATTTAAAGGTATTCTAAAAAATATCTGCAGTATAGTGCAGAGAAGTAGCATTAACAGTGTAATGGACTAATTAACTTAATGGACTACCTGTAAATCTCTGAATCTGTAGTTAAGGCAGACATATGCAGAGAAGTGTCTTTTCCCAATAAACATTCAGTTCCATAGTAAATGGTATTATGTTTATGAAGTTTGTCTCTTTGAAAGAAAAACACCGTCTATTTTTCTTCTTGTTTTGATTTCAAGAAAAGCTGTCAGTAGCTACTAGAGACAGTGTCCATTTTCTTTGCACCCAGATAATTGTTTTACCATAATTGGAAGCATTTGTGAACAAGATTAAGGTTTCTAAAGGTTCTTATCAACAGTTATGAGGTGATATATATGGACTATATTATATCTCATTCACAAAAACCTGCAGTGATACCCAAAGAGATTAATGGGTTTTATTAGTGTGTACATTCATCAAAGTACACAAGACAATGATTTTGCATAACAAACTGTGGGCCAGATTCTCAGCTGCTGTAAACAATACCTCCATTATAAGGTCATTAGTTAGATCTCTTTACATCTGCCAAATATATATTTGTCTGAATTTTCATTGTACAGGACTAAATTCTCAAACTGTAATCTCAGTGTAGCACAAATGCAGCACAACTTGAACTACAGAGCTAATGTCAATGTCGCCATTCAGATACCTCTGCAGAATATGTATACATGAGAAATACAGAGATCTTGGTAGGATTTCCATTTCCAATGACTTTATAAAAATATCAGTTGATTACATTTGGTGCCCTTATTCCTTATTTACATAACTGAAAGTGAGAGGTCTTTCAACTTCTTTGCTTTCAAGCAGTTTACAGGAACAACATTTCTTTTTAGCACTTTTCGTGTAGGATCCATCTAACTTCAGATATCTGCTATGGGCACATTTACAGCAGAGCCAGCTCCTTTTGGTTCCTGTTATAGCTGATGTGGGTCAGGTCACTGGAAACACCAGTTCTTGCTGAAATGCAGACTTGTGGATAAAATTAATCATCCCATCAGACTTTGGTCATACAACTATTTGTATGTTGAGCTGTTGTGGTTTGGTGGAGAACCACTTGGACCCGCTAATGGGAGACTTCCTTTTCTGCAGCTCCTCAGGCTGCTTAGCTAGAGCTTGGCCTTGCCTCACTTTCTCAGGATGTGATTTTGTTGCTCATAAGCAGGCATACTCTAGTATGGTTTTGATTAGCAGGAAATCCTATTTATTCATATACATATATAACATCTAGGTGGAAAAGCTACTTGACTGAGACTATATCAAGGAGCCCTGCTTATCCCACAGGTGATCAAGCCAGTGGAGCAGCAGCAGACCACCAGCTTGGAGGAGTGTTAGTCTTACAATCTCTGCTGCCCAAGGGCTTCTGTCAGGAGTTCCCACCTCTGCTTCCCCCAGAAAATCACAGCTGGAGTCGATGTTAATGACCAGGCAGTGGCAGACAGTACCCATTGCTGTTCAGTGCTTTCTTCTCCATCTACTTTGTATAAAATCATGCAGAGCTCAGTCTTGCTGTGTACTCTGTGACTGCCCACAAAAGTGTGCATTTGTCGTAGTAACCGGTGTATGACTTTATGTCAGACCCACACGTATCTTTGATGGTAGCTAAACATAAATTATTTTACTTTGATCAAGCCTATAATAATTTTACAATTTGTATTTTCTCAGCTGTCCACAGGACAAATGCATGGGCAAATATTTATGGCTTGAAAACAATTTGCGTACTGACACTTTGAGACTAACCTCCACCATACCTCAGTTTCACTCTATCCCGTTTATTAACTTGCTTTGTGACCTTCAGTTGCAAACTTCGCTGAGTTTAGAGACACAGACATGACTGTGGCTCAGTTTAACTTCACTAAAATGGATGGCAAGGTTTGTAAGATTTGATTAAGCAATTGATGCTCGTAAAGTACTCTGCGGCACTTACATGAAAGGCAGTGCAAAGGGAAAACATATATCTTTCTAAAAAAAAACCAGAAGAAAGGTCTGACATTGCTCATTTGATCCCAAAGATCAAGAGTTGCAAGTTTTCTACTCACTGCTTTGGTACCTTTGAGGCAGCATATATAATTGTCTTAAAGGATTTTTTGCTGTACTGCAGACTATGCTTAACAGCAGTGCTACCTGGCACAGACCAAAATGAGAGAAGTAAGCTATAATAAAAGGTAACCTCTCCTTCAAGAGGACAATGTAATACTTACTGTCAGGAGGCAACATTTATTGCAATCACTCAGTCCCAGAAGGCTAGTTACCTTATTTTTCATCTAATTTCACATGCTCATGATTGAATTACTGTAGCAGGATCTAAGGAAACATGATGCTTTGCAGACTGCTGTTAGATTATCTGCTCTAGACACTGTCAAAAAAGCAATATGTGCTGGAGCAAGGTCAATCCTACTGTCATTTTCATCATAAAATATGGGCTTACACTTCTGTCTCCTTTCATAAACCAGCACAGGCACTGCCACTGATTCCCCTGAGATAAACAGAACGAAGATCTGGATGGAAGGGTTTTGCTACTTTATACATAAATTTAATTGAAGATGGAGTTTTCTCATTTGGAATGGGATGTAAAATTCAATTGCATAGAAAGAAGGGTAAGAAATTACAAATTTTGGCTGAGAAAGCAATTTAATACTGTTTCTTTAGTGGTGCTCAGACATGTCTGGTGAAAGGCTGAATGACAGTGAGCCAGTAAAGCACTAAAGCAAATTTTCAGATGATAGCTCCTTCTTTGAAGGATGTAGCCTTACCAATGAGTACCACTGTAGTCAGCAGTGTACTGTTTTAGTATTTCCATGTTAAATAGGTGCACCTTGTCCTCAGTGATTCCTTCCCTCACTCCCCAGTATAACCTGCCAGGGTTATTAAAACTTGAGTCTTAATGAGGTTGTTCATGGTGGAAGAAAGGATGTGCAACCTTTTCTATTGCAGGACTCTCCATGTAGCAGGTTTAGTTACAGCACCTTCACTCCTGAAAACTCCGTGAAGTCACTGAGACTTTTTCTTGAACACACAGAATTGGCAAAGATTTTCTAGATCCTGAAGTCCAAGTCCCTGCTATTGCAAGCAACGGCATCTTAGCATCCATTACATTACTTCGCCAGTCTCCATCAACTGACCTCAGCCATAAGCTGGTAATGGCCAGCTCAATGCACTTGGGGAGGTGTGAGGTTCCCCACAAAGGGTTAATGCCTTTTAGCTTTGAGACAAGAGCAATAGTGAGGAAGACCTCTGGCATATGCATACATTGCTGCAATTAATATCGTTTAATACATGATGAAAATGATAGGAGGGTGTGTTCATGGAATGCCTACCAGACTGCTAATTAAAATTATCTGCAATCATGCATCCTCAGGAAAGGATTAATCATTTTTAGTGATGACACAAAGAAAATTGGTAGTTACACAGAGGGAAGAGGACTGTAATGAGGGCTAAGAGAAAACTATTGTCTCATGCTCGGCATGGTTACTGGGAACAGAGAAGTACCTTTGCCTCTGCACTCTGTATTATCCTTTCATTCATTGATCTATTTGGGGAAAAATCATCTTTCACTTTGAGAAAAGACAACAGTGTAACAGAACAGGGAACGCTATCTTCTTACACAGGTCTCAAGTCCTTCCTCCTTTTCCAGAAACTGTGAGATTGTTTTGATACAAAATGCCGTCAAATCACTATAGTTTATCCTAACTGTTCGAAGATTGTCTCTGTTGGAACCTGTATTTGTAGCTGACTGGTAGTCTTCACTGTCAGTATTGTGCAGGTCAAATGACTATAAAGCTGTCTCTCTCTTTGGAGAAAAGAAAATAGACTCCTCTAAAAAAAAAGTTAAAGTATTATCACCTGATTTGGATGTCCTCTCTAGCACTGCGCTTATTGGTAGCTTAGCCTAGATGCTGCAGATCAGTAATCACAGGTAACAGAAATGAAGCCATTTCTGCCTTTACTAGCAGGCAATTTTGTAGGTGTAGAGCAAAATGATATGTTGTAAGTGAGCTGTGCTTGATAAAATACCTAAAGAACCAATGGGGAAGGAATTTATCTGGGTATACATCTGCTTTTGTTCAGGTATGCCCTGTGAGCCAGCAGCCATGATGACAACAGCTCTGCAGCTACACTCCTGGCCCTGCAGTGCTGAAGGATGCCTATAGCTGAGAAATCACTAAAAAGAGGATTTATACCTCTTAGGCCCTGCTAGATAAAATCCTGATTCAGTCCCGTAGAGAACAAGTGCTGCAAAAGCACAGAGTAGGAAAATGCTGCAATTTAAGGATTTTGTTTGAGAGTGATTCATACTAATGAAAAAGCAATGCAAGCAAATTAGCGATAATCTGAGCCAAGTACCTCATACCATTGTACATGTAATTCTTTCTGTCTGTGTATTTATGTACTTTTAAAGACAAGTGATTCATGTTTATTCTTTATAGAGGCAGCAAGTAGCTATAAACTTCTTAGCTCCTTAAACTGGTTCTTGAGAATTTAATTAGCTTCTTTCCTCCCTCTTGGTGGAATATGGAAACACCATCTGGACATGGGAACGCTTAGGAGCATCACTTGCTGCTTTCACTTATTAGGTTTATTCTAACCATTAAAAAGTCCTTTTGTTATTCTACATCTCTTTTATTTTCCAGATTCTTGCTGGAGTCAGCAAAGACTTCCACTACCAAGCTTCATCAAATCATCTGGCTCTGCTTTGTGGCAGGCGGTTCTGACCTCAATTTTAATCACATTTTAATACCGTAGAGTCCAGAGCATGATTTAGCAAGGGTCAGCCTTCCAATATGGAGAGGTCTAAAATGACGTTTTGGAATCATTTTACAAATCTAGATTTTTCTGCCCTCTGATGTGGTCGCAGCACAAGCTCCTGCCCACACAGATGACCCAAGTCTGAAATGTATGGTTACACTTCTGGAGGATGTCACATGCAAGGTAATTTTTAGTGTAGGTGAGTCCAAGTTATGAAAGGCATTAAGTGAAATAATGAATTTATAATGAGGGCTGCTTTAGGAGAATGCATCAGCTCAGCATTTATGCTTGGTGGGACCAGAATTCAAAACAGGGCTCGTCCTTGGTCAGTGCAATCTTTCTAAGCCCAGTTAGTGATTGCTAACTAGCACCTCTCCTGTTTTCTTTTAGTGGCAAGGGCTTTTTACTAAAACACACTAGCCAGCACTCCTGTGCAAAAGAACTTTTAAAGGAGGCTGGAGGTGGTCAGAAACTTGGGAAAACTGGGTCATTAATGCTGCCTCGTATGCTGCACAGCCCAGTGTTGTGCAGGTCAGATCAGCTCAGGCAACAGCCGGCTGGGTGGGAACGTCCTTCGAAAGGCCAGCATCCAGCACCATTACCATCAGCATAGTTCACCCCTAGGATTTAAAAACTTGGTTTATTTTTTTTTTTAATGTGAGTAAACATAAAATTCTGGGCATCGTTTCTAGTATTGTGGCTATACTTAGATGCCACTACTGCATAAAGACTTTGTCTTTTTTGAGGATATATATTTTGGAAAATCTCTTTGTATTTTATTCTCTCATGGGATTACTAGCTGATTTAGCTAGGCTTCAATGCATCACCAAAGAAAAGCTAAATTAAAACCAATAAAGTGCTTGGTTTTGTTGACGAATTCCACTGTAATAAAGTAACATTTCATTTTGCCCATCTTCTTACGGATTCAGTCAGTCTCATCTGTACGTTTTATGATGCTGAGTTTGGGGAATTTTGTTCTCTGAAAATCCCATAAAATCTGAGAGGTACAAGTTTTAATCAGCATGTTTCTTCACAAAAGTGTACTAATTCTAGCATGTCAGTCATGACATATTTGTCTGTAATATTCATCAGTAAAAATACCAGGGGGTTCTACTGCTAGGGACGTACTTTCTGATCAAAAGTATCTGAATCCTTTGTGCCTCGGTGAGGAAGACCATGACATTTGTCTTTCACCATGAGTGAATCAAATTACATTTTGCTTCAGTTTCTCCATTAATATGAGGGGGCCACAGGGTCATCACATTATTGGCATTAATTTGTACATCTATGTCGCTTTGAACAGGAAAAGCTTAATATTGTTCATATCTCAGGATAATTCTATGTCAAGATTTATCAGGGTATGGGGAAGAGGGAATGGAAGTTTTATGATTGGTAAAATAAATACTGCATGATGAGTTCAATTTGAATTACAGAAAGATGTGCAAAGCCCTTTGCAACCTTTCCCCAGATGATTATTTTCCTGCTTTTTACCAAGTGGGGAGCAGAGGTACAGCGAGAATTAGTGGTTTGCCTATGGCCACATCTCAAGTCAAGTATCATGACCCCCATTTCCTTCCTCATATTGCGAGACAGCACTCCAAGGAAAAGCACCATTGGCTACTGGAACAGGCCAGAACTACGTCCAGCTCTGTAGTCTGTCTCCATCAGTGCGTGGTGCATAATTACCTGCTTCAGGTTTTTCACAATAATATACCCATCAGGGATATATCTGCCCAGCTCCCATTGTAAGAGGCTGGTTCACGCCTTCAGGCAGGAGAATAATGAACCTATTTCTACATCTTTCTCAGTTCCTTCATTTAATCAGACCTTTTAACCTGTGCCATTTGGGCCAGACCTACCATTCCTGCAAAGCAATGGAAAATCTGGAGAGAAAGATTTTTTATACTAACTATGGACAAGCAGATGCCAGTAGCCATAAAGCGATGTACGGTGTCTGCTATTTACAAAGCACGAGTTCATAAAACAACATTTTGTCCACAAAACCTAACTACATTGCTCCTATATTGCCTTACATATCACACAGAAATCTTGCATATCACAGTCTCATCATTAGCATTCCTGGAACTAGATTGTTCTTAGTAGTCATTAAGCTCGGGTAAACATCAGTGCAAGCAAGTACGAAAGTACGCAGCTTAGCTCTTCCCTGGATATATTTGGCTATTTATGGACTATAAACCAACTGAATATTGAGGCAAATATATCTGCTTTATATCTCAATTATTTATTATTATTATATTATTATATTATATCTCAAAATATAGGCAAATATATCTGGATTGCTTTCTTTTTTCCCTTTCTATAGCAAAATAATCATGTTATTTGTAGAGTACTGTTGGATTCTCTAAATCCTGAGTTGAATGTGGACACCTATGATACATACACTTAGAAACAGGTGGGGTTTATAATAGTTGTTTTAATTTGTTGGCCCACATCTAGACATGCAGAGTTCGAAGACATGTTTGGCAACAGTGGTCTGAGAAGTCCTAACTAGCCGAAAAATGCTATTTAGGGCACATGGATGTGATAATTTTCTCTGTCACAACTCCTCAAGAGAACTCAGGCAGACCTTGTAATTCCAGCTTCCTAGAGGTGTTGTGAGAATAAAATCCATTACTGATTGCAATGCTCAGAAGGGCAGTGACAGTAAGGGACAGAGAGGTTCCTAAATGGATAAATTACTAGAGTGGATTTGAAAGATTCAGTGAATCTTCAATCTGTTCACTGCAAAGAGACCTTCCTAGCAGAAACCCAGCTATTAGTATGCAGGAGAGCACTCCCGTAACCAAACCAGCACATAAAATGATTAAATCATACCGGAGTGAGGAGTTAACAAGGCATGGCTGCACACGTTTGCTGTTAGCTCACAGCACTGCGTGATGTTTCGTCTCAATAGCAATTCAATAACCGGTCTGTAATTACATCCCAGGCCTTAATAAGTGTGGGGCCAGTCCTCCTAGGTGCTGAGTGCTCTTAACTCTGACCAGCTGCAGCGGGACCTGGAGGTACCCAGAGCAGCAGAGAAGCCCCTCAGCATGCTGCAGGGTGGGACTCCAGCAAGACCTGCCTGCCGTGCCACCATAGCATCACTCCGTGCCTTTAGAGATGGACAACGATCTCTTGAACAAAGGATTGAATTTCAAGTTGTAGCAGCAGTAAAGCAGTTACAGAAAATATAATAACTCGTTTTGGCTTAAAGCACGTCATTATGTATTACGTTTTTATGGCACTGTGAACGTGCTATGAAAGAAACCCAGTGCAGCTGTGAGGGGGAATATCATCCTGTGGCTTTTTTTGGAGGGTGCTTAGCTGTGTATGTGTGTGCAGTTTCCTCCTTGTGGGTGATATGGATGTATTGATCTTCTAAGAAGGATTTGAACAAGGAAAAGAGTCTTTGCTTGTCAAACGCTACAGGAGAGTGTTTCCTTAGGAGTGTTTTCTGTCGATAACACCCAAGCTAAAATGGTAGAAACACTTTTTCTTGTTTTTGAGAGATGAAGAAACTGAAATTCCTATTTAACCTCTCCAGGTATCACTTCATGTGGGTTGGGGCATCTCTGGCAGATGGCTGGAGAAAGCTTGTATCTCGCTCCAGGGCCTGAAACAAACATTGAATGCACAGAGGGGAAATACCTACATTTACTCCCTACTTAAACTTAGTTGTGTGGAAAGCCTGCTGCCTGGCAATATTTCTGAAGCATGTGGGCTTAGTGTCAACTAACAGCATCATAAAACTACCCATCATGGTAATGGCAAAGCATCTTAGAGAGTCTCCGAAGCACTTCTTACTTAAATTCAAGTAAATGTTTTCAAAGTGTAGCAGGTCCTTCTGAGTGGGGCAGAGCTTGGCCATTCAGGTGACCTTTGGTGAGGATCAAAACAAATGATGTTGTTGAGGTAGTCTAAAAAGACTTAATTAGATGCCGTAAAACTACTAGTGCTGGAAAGGAGTTTTATTAACCAAGTCAAGAGGCTATGGATAGAGAAGTGCAATAGGAAAGCCCTGGTTTAAACCAGTGAAAAGTTGCCTCCCAGATTTTACCAATGGGGTACGCACCAGCTGCCACCAGACCTCAGTGTAGCCATGTCAGTAGCTCTGAAGACCCCAGCCAAGGCTGAGAGCCAACTTTACTTTGCTTACTGCAGGTGCCCTAAGCGATAGCTCGCAGGGGGTGACCGGGGGGAGGATGCCGTGGGGGAAGGTGGTTTCTACCTGCTGTCCTGACTGATCATGCCTCTGCGTGCCCCACCTCACCCTGCTGTGAAATGCAATAACCCCCTATATAAAGCACCTTATAGCACTTTTCATCAGCACATTTTGGAGGACCACAGCAGTGTATGACCACAAGGACTGGAAGACAGTGAGTGCTGCCATTGAAAGAGGCAACTCCATCCTGTCCCCCTCGGAGGCTTTTTCACTAATCTGCTACCTGTGCCATCAATAGGTTCGCTCTGAGCCATGTCCAGGAACTGAACTGAAGGAAAATGAAACATAATATTATTTTTCTGCTGAGATTAGTTCTAGAACTGTTCTGCTGTCTTGCTGAATGGTTGTACACGCATTTCTGATCACGCAAGGGCATGGGAAATGCTGGGATGGGACCAAGTGGCCGAGGTGGGGATGGAAGTGGACAACACTAGTTTACATTTTTAGGGAATCACAGAGCAATGATTTGGGAGTGTTTTATCGGCCATCCGATGACTGCAGCTTATTACTGCTGCACCTCAGAGTAGAGCTGTATCTATATTCTCTATTTCTCAACAACAAATTATGGTTTTCATCTGTTGGCCCAGAGTTATGCTAGTTTTCATCACAGCAAGTGTTATAATGTGCTTCAACAGAAAGACTTGCTGCTTATTGACTTATGTGCAGCTCATGAGGGTTCAGATTTTCTGAACCGAGCTGTCCGTGGCCTGTATCTGGGGTCTGCAGCAAGGGGTAGAAAGCTGGTGTTTGACACTCTGCGCTATCGGCATCTGAGCATGGAGGCATCTTTCTGGGTAGAGCAGGGCAGGCAGTCCCCGAGAGCATGCTATCCTTGTGTTACTGCACAAGCCGGGCATCCTAGCCCAAATACCTGGCTAACAAAATCCAAGATGCATGAGAAACATGGAGATAACACCGAAGTGCAGCTAAATGCCCTGCAAAGTGGCAACGGCCTCCAGGAACTAGGCCTGACCCAACAGTGTGGCTGCAGGTTCCCACCCAGCCGAATGCTAAATCAGCACAGCAGCCGTGCTCGTGCCTGGAAGGCAGTCCCGGTGGCTGTTCCCACATTGGGTCACTGGGTGACTGTTATCTGTTGTGACCAGAGTGGTTTCCTACACAAGGATGATTACAACAACGCTTGGGTTTTTGTATACCCAGTAGCAGGAGGCTGTAATTAGTGCTTCCAGGCAAACTGTGACCTTTTGGAACTTTTCCTGAGGCTTGTGAAGCTTAAATTAGTTTCTGCTGTTTGAAAGCATGCACAGACTTAATCTCTGGGTCCTATTTATATTATAATTACTATATACTTCACATTTGCATTCACTTGACTCCCTTTCTTACTTAACAGCCGAGGCTGTCTCTTGTGTCTCAACTCCTTTGTGCGCAGTTCAGGGGTCAGAAATCCCGTGGGTAAAGGCAGGATGGGGAGTGCTCATTCTCACTCCCTCACATGCTCGTACAACTTCAAAATAGCAGGCTGGTATGAAAAATCCCTTTCACACAAACAGAAGAGCTTTCTTTCCCAGAAAAGACAAGATGCTATTAGTGGTTTGGAATTTGAAAGAACTTCTTTTCCATCAACAGTTACTGATGTAGTTATTAAAGTAGTCTGAAATTAATTAAAATGGTGGCTTTTGTGGATGTTCTAGTCACTCTAGTCACATTTTGTCTTCCTTTGAGTAGACTGTTCATTTATCCTATAAAATATTTCACTGTATTGTTATACATCTTCAATGCAGTGTAAAGTACCCACAAATACTCAGTGACATCGAATAAGTGAAAAAAGTAACACGCATGAATATTTAGCAATAAAGTGAATAGAAAATGTGTAATTTCCAGTGCATGAAAAAAGAAGATGGTGGAATGAAAGTGAAAGTCCTATCCTCTTTAAAATTACCTCATTTTGCAAAGCACTATGTGTTCCTTGCTTTTACATTCTTTGATCCTGTTTTTATTTTGATTCTTGCTTGTAAATATGAGCTGTCTGGCATTGCCCAGAGGAAGCTGATCTATTATCTGCCTACAGCCAGAGTTCTTGTCATTCGGTCATTCTGTACATATCAAATTTTATCTTAACTCCACTCGTAGGAGATAAATGACCATGACTACAGGCTTCCTCAGATGATTCAAATAATGAAGCTTCACAAATCAGGCAGTGGCCTCCTGCATGTTGAGACTCGGGTGCATGTGCGTTATTTCCAGCTATATGAGCGACCTTGGTTGAACTCATTATTCTGCAGTGGATAGTACAGATGTTACCATCCCGCAAGATTTAAAGCTTCCTCAAGGAAAAAGGCTTCATTCACCTTGTTTGCCAGCTGGACCAGCTGTAAGGTTTATTGCTGGCTTTTGTTTTCTGTTTGCATGGTACTTGTTTAGTCCTTTATTAATGTAGTCAATACATTAAGGATATATTAAAACCTGAGAACTCATGAGAGAAAAACAGCTTAATAACCAGACAATGTGAAGCAATGTTATTTATGGTTTTTTTTAAAAAAAATAATATCCAGCATCAGTTATTACTTAACTAGATAGGGTATCATTATTTTGTTGCAAGAGAATTTTACTTATGAAAAAGAATAAATTAAGATCATCTAAATCAATTTATACTAGGCTTTTAATGGAATAAACACAAAATATGAAATGGGGTTTTATTCTCTCAGTGTTAATGAGTTGTAAATGGCACTGAGAAGAGAGTATTTTCTTCCATGTTTTATTAAAAGGAAATGTCCTTTTCCCTTGAATATATCAGCAGTCTGTTTATTAAAGAAGCTGGGAGGAATAGCAGGGACTGCAATGCTCTTCCTCCCCTTCCACAGCTCTACCAGGACATGGTTACGCAGCTTCTGCATCATAACGGTACTGCCATTTATGACTACTTTTTAATCATGGAATCACAAAATGATAGGAGAATTCAGGTTGGAAGGAACATTAGGAGGTCTGTAGTGTGACCTCCTGCTCCAAGCAATGTCAGAGAAGAGATCAGACCAGGTTGCTCAGGGCTGTGTCTAGTCTTGTCTTCAAAGCCTCCAAGGAAGGAGAATGCACAAATTCACTGGGCAGCCTGAGTTATCCAGAGACTTTCCATGGTAGGCAGGGTATACAGAAAATGTCAGGCATGTTGCTGACATTTATATTTTAAAAATAGGGACAAACATTAAACTTTTGCTTTCATCTGCTTTCAAATTTTGCAGTAAGCCTTAACTAAAACTCAATTGAAAGATAAATTAATGAAGGTTTCAATTAGAAATAACAGGAAATAGAACAGAAATTGGAAACAAAAGAGAGTTGGGTATGGGGATTTCTCTGTTCAGATTCATTCTTCCAACCATAGATCTGAACCAGCATGCTAGAACAGAATGCCTTAGCCTTTTGGGAAGTCAGTGATTCCCCACATGAGCTGGAGTGGTTCCCTCCTACATCTGGTACTTATGTTTCCAGGTACACAGACATGGTGCACTATTAGGTTCAAGAACTCTGTGAGCAAATTCTCCTAACCTACTTCCTTTTTACAGCTGATCTTATCGCTATAATGGATGAAGATACTAATTCTTGAAAGTCATAGGTTTTCCACGTTCCTCTTTGGAGACATCCGCATGCATTATTGCATTACAGCTTTTGAAAACCTTAGCCAAAGCTTCATGAAAGGGAGGAAATGCTTTCACTCAGCCCACTTGATGTGATGCCTCATTGGGTGATACTAATTAAGAAGGAGAGGATGGGGATTAGTGAAAGAATTGTAAGGGAAGGTTAAGTACCAGCTAAATGAATGAAGGCGGTAGATTACGATGAAGAGAAATATCAGGCTAATTGGAGATCAGCAGCAGGGTTCATTAGGAGCTGGTCTTGGAAATGACCCTACTTAGATTGTTCCCTTGCAGCTTGGGAACCCAAAGCTGGACACAGTTAATGAAATTCATTAAGACCACAAAGCTGATAAGCATTATCAGAAGGCAGAGAGAAACACTAGAGAAGCTGGCTGTCTTGCAGGGCTGGAGTGGAGGAATTAATAGCACAAAGAGCAAAATTAAGCACATGGCGACTCGGGACAAGAATTTGTCTTGTGTGCTTGAAGCTCAGGAGTTACAAATGCCTCAGAAGAGCAGCTGGGTGCTTGGGCATGTAATGGTCGTCACTGGATGTCTGCAAACCGACTTCTGGCTGTGGCCGTGGAGAAGGCTCTTGTAGGATGGAACAGGCAAACATTTTTCTGTAGAACTGGCCAAGCAGTAGTTTCACTATGTAAGGACCAGTTAAGACGTCCTTTGCAGCAGGTGTAGAGTCCTGGTCATTTCTGTTGAGGAAGGAGGAACTAAATGTAAAACACTCTTGCATTAAAGAATAAGAGGAAAAGAAACCTTGTCTTACAAAAGGGAGCTAAAATAATCTAGTTTGTCCTACTGGATGAGAGCTTTGTGGACACATGACTGCTCTAACTCTAATGGGAATACTCATGATGAGTAGAAAACTTCTTGTTGGTACAGATCCAAAAAAGGTGTAAATTGGAGTGACACCCAGTGTAGCTTCAAGCTAGAAGGCAGCTCCTAGAAGAGCTCCAGAAGAGCGAGACACCAGTAGGAATTCCATCAATAAAAACACAGTTATATTTAGAGGACATTTGTCAGTACTTTTATAATACACAGTTACCTGAAGAAGCAAGGGAAAGTCTTCTCAGATGCAGAGGTCTTATGTCCTTCTGTGTTTCAGTAATCATAGGACAGACAGTGGGATGGAGCCAGTTAGTGGCAGCCCAGCTTCCCACACCACCATTTGTAGGTGCCTCTGAAAATCCTATAGAACAGACTCAGGACCTGACCACGCTTTTGCACTCAAGAAACATTTCGAAGAACTCATTGGAGCTATTTTGTGTAGTATAATTACGGACAAATCTCTGCTCATTTGCCCTCTAGACACTGCTAACTGAAGCCACCTCAGAACAACCAGATTTATTTCTGCTCGATATAAAGTAAGCATGAAAATTATTACTAGCATCAGACAGGGCAGAAATAAGCAGTACCATCGGTGCGATTTGAGCAATCCTATGTGCTGCCCGAGAACACGACAGTATTGATTATTTTACAAGACAAGTTACATTCAAGGAAGTAAAGATTAGATTAAAAAATTAAATGCCTTGGGGACAGTGAATAGCAGCACAAATCTGTTTGATGTTTGTGTCAACAAGGTTGCCAAAGCAAACAGCATGAACATCTGTCTGTAGTATAGACCGGAAAATACTGTAAATGGGAAAATCTTTTAATTGTAAGCAGTGGTTCACAAAACTCCCCATGTCTTTATTTATTAGGCTGATAATATCACCCCAACATATGAACTTTATGCAGCACATATAAATAATTCATGGATTAGCAAATAAAGAGATCTGGAATCTGTACACAGAGATGGCTGTTGCCAATTATCTCACTTGTGCAGAGCCAGACCCTCTCAGCTCCCATTGCTTGCAGCTGCTCTTTTAAATCATTCATCAGCGCTTAAGAGATATGCTGGTAGCGCTGGCAGAGAGCATTTGAATTTTCATTGTTTACACACTGTGAATTTAGCTTCTGGTCTGAAATTGTCTGCCACATTGAAGCCTTTGAGAATATGGAGAAGAATAAGACAATTCGTCTTTTTTTCTTTTTTTAACACATATGACTGATTATCTTTGTTGTAATTTTACTTCATGTTCTTTTTATAATCACTACTTTCATTTTAGAGTAGTAACTGATATAATTCCCTATCTGTTTAGATCATGAAAACATCGGGAATAATGTGGAATATTTTCTTTAAAAAGTGTTAAAAACCAAATGTCTGGCAAATAGTTTGTTCAAAGTTTTATGATTTTCCATTTCTATTCTGGAAATCTATACTTTACCACCTAAATTTCTAGAGTTGCTGATAGCATTTAAGCAGAACTCCCTTGAAAACGGTAATGAAAGCTGCTTAAAAAATTGATGACAAGCCACAGCCAGTGCTTTTTGTAGTCGAATTACTGAGGCACTGAGTTTCTGTGCGCTTTCAGATCACAGCGGGTGGTACTTCCTTGATGATAAGTTTGCCCGTGTCATTATAGTGATATGGCTTAATTTACTTCTAGCATGGATAATGACAGTAACGTTTTTAAAGTCAAAGGCCTTATGATAAAGCCAGAATTTTAGCTGTATTAATTGAAAATCTCATTCCTGTAACTAGAGATTTATGCATCATTATTAACTATGGGTCTATCCAGGAACATATAGAATATGTCTGTACACGCAGAAGTTCTCCTGTCAATAGTTTTGGTCCTTTCTCTTAAGCTATAAATAAAGCAGCAACATTAAAACTGCTGTCAAGTTACTGGAGTTAGTGAGTGCAGTGCTGGAGCCGAGGAGAGGGGAGAGGAGCCTGCAAGCCAGGGGAAGCAGTTCCAGCTGGGAGCATTCCAGCGCACCCCGCCCCGCTCCTGCCAGAGGGATGCAGAGAGGGATAATGGGGTCACAGAGCCCATAACGGTGCCACCCAGCACCCTAAAACTTTTGGGGGAGGTGACATGCAGCATCAGTGCCAGGTCCCACACCTCGGGGCTGTAGCTACCTCTCTGCAGTCATGGCCGGAGGAAGAAACCCAGCAGCATCACCCTCCCCTCGTCGTGCAGAAAAGCGGCCTGCCCGTGATTTTGGGAACAGTCACTCAGGTTGTGGGGTATGTGCTGGGTCTCTCATATCTTTTCACATTGGGGTCAAAGCAGCTCAGTATCTGCTTTACTTTCTTAAAGTGGAGGACTTTGTGTTTTATTCTGCAAGAAGCACAAACAAATGCTTAAATCCAGCCTGCACCTAATGCTCATATGCACTCAGGACCTCTGTAAGCAAGAGGCAGAGCATTTGCAAAGTTTCCAAAGGGGATGGGTAGACACAGGCGCTCATCAGTGCTGATTAACGGACAGAAGCAGCAGAATGCGCCAGGGCTCAGGAGTCCCAATCAAAGCCTGTTTGGAAGGGCTCTGGAGAGAGGAGACACGGAGCAGAGAATGTCCTCACTCTGCTTCTGTCAGCTCCCAGCAGTTCATTGAGCAAATTAGGTTTCACTTTCAGATCCACAAATGACAGTGGATGGCATTTACCAGATGGCATGTGTAATGGGACTGTCACACCGTTATAGGTTTAAAAATAAAGTCTGGGAGGCAGCTAATGAAAGTACACTGCCTAATTTCAAGAATTTTGTTCTATCCATGTCAGGTGTTAGGCACTCCACTTGTGAGCGTTGAAAGACTTCCGTGTGTGTACTAAAAGACATAGTCTAGCATGTAACTACGTTGGTTTACTTTAAGTATTGGCATTGAAATAAGCCAATTATATCATTCCTAAAAAAAGTGAATTTTCTCCTGAATGACTTTCATCCAGCTTACAAGTGAAATGCATTGTTTAGCTGTAACGTCATCACTGGGGATATTTAATATCGAGAATCTTTCTCACAAACCTGATGATGCTACTCTGTAGATTTGTCTTTACCATTTTTCCTCATTTGTTGAAAAATACAAACTGAGCAACTCAAAAGTCTACTTTTTCAAGAATATTTTCGTATCATATTTCATTCATATTTCAATGCGTATTTTTAAAATATTTTTATTTGATATTACCTCAAACTGAATACATTTGTGTGGGACCTCACTTTAAAATATTGAATTGGGGAGATGACAGTGAGGTAGTGAGAGACTAAGGAAACACAGTATACAATACATAGAATTTTCTAAACTACTACTGGCTTTTTTCTTTATTTATTAGTTTCTCACAGTTTTTCCACTGACAACACAAAAGCAAAAAATAAATAATAATAATAAAAAGGATTATATGCATTGTATTTCTCTCTTTATTCCTTTCATTTTGTTAGGCATTTTTGTGTTAATTAATGGGCTGCTCTAGCTCTGATTGAAGTCATTTGGGAGGATTCCTTTTATTTTCAGTGATGATTTTATCGTGCCCATGATGAATTGTTTGTTGCTTTTCCACAGACTGGCTTCTGGGACTGAAAGGAAAAAGCAGGGCAAATTTACAAATAAATACGGTCAGCATATCAATGTATATCAGTAGTAGAAAGGTAAATTCAGCTAAATCCTGGTGAGTAAAACATGGTTTTCCTCTGTGCGTTATATTCACTTACCTGCATTCTGAGAAAATGGTGCAAACAATGGAATTGGATTGTTAGTGAAGAAAATTCTCAATTACTAGGAAACAAAGTATCAGTCAGCTTAATTGTAAATTCAATCTTTTTCTGCTTCTTCTGTGTATAGGTAAGGTCTAACATGTATCACTCTTTGATTGTATGCAATGGTTTCTCAGTGGCACGGGGAAAACCACTGACACAATTATACCACCCTAAAGTCTTTCTTGCTCTCAGGATCTTATTTCCCCTACCAAACCTGTATGGAGGGCTCACAGAAATCTATTTTTTTGTGTCCTTTGTGTGCATACTGTCAGTTACAGCATTTCAGGGGCTTTTTCTCAGCCACCTTTACACAAATTGCTGGTGCACATGACTGGTGATCACACAGGAATTGCTTGTAGGTTGAAGGACTCAAGACAACTTCAAGGGGCTTGAATCTCAGAGAATATCAAGCCTCAATAAGCTGTCTTAATTTTAAAGCTTAAAAAAACATATTTTTTTTGATATTCAATGTAGTTCAATGGCAGGTTTCCCCTGCATATCAGCAGCATGCCACCAAACTGTCAGAGCCCAAGAAAGAAGGAAACATGGTTTCTAACAACCATTCCTCCATGGGTCTTTCATACAGATGGTTCCAAATTTTGCCATCCCCACCGGCTGCACACCTGCATTGCATATTTAGTTGGAACTGGAAATACAATGTATACAAAAGAGAAGTCCTGCCATGAAGACTGGTGATACCTCACCTTGAATACTGTGTTCAGGTTTGGGCCTCTCACTATAAGAAAGACATTGAGGTGCTGGAGCGTGTCCAGAGAAGAGCAACAAGGCTGGTGAAGGGTCTAGAGAACAAGTCCTGTGAGGAGTGGCTGAGGGGACTGGGATTGTTTAATCTGGAGAAAAGGAGGCTGAGGGGGGACCTTATCACTCTCTACAACTACCTGAAAGGAGGTTGCAGTGAGGTGAGTGTTGGTCTCTTCTCCCAAGTAACAAGTGAAAGGATGAGATGAAATGGCCTCAAGTTGCACCAGAGGAAGTGTAAATTGGATGTTAGGAAAAATTTCTTCACTGAAAGGGTTGTCAAGCATTGGAACAGGCTGCCCAGGGATATAGTGGAGGCACGATCCCTGGAGGTATTTAAAGGACATTTAGATGTGGTTCTCAGGGACATGGTTTAGTGGTGGACTTGGCAGTGTTAGGTTAATGGTTGTATGATGACCTTGAGGATCTTTTCCAACCTAAATGATTCTATGATCTATGATCTTCACCCACACATGGCGTGGCAGCACGCTGGCTCTGCTGTTGGGATCTTGGCTGGGCGTACAGGTGATCTTCCCCCAGCTGCTCGTGCTTGGTGCTACCGCATGATATTACATTATGGGGAAAAGAAGGAAAGTAAGATAACCACTGTCTCTGAGGTTAAGATGTAACCATTTCATCATTGCAGTGCTTCTTCCACTTTCCTGAGCAGTACTGTCAAACTCATTGGAAAAGCTACAACCAGGTATGGTAGTAAAATGCGAGTGACTGAGTGGGGTCAGACCAAAGCTCATCTTGGCCCAGCCTACTGTCTCCAAGAGCAGGCTGCAGATAATTGAAAAACAGAGAGAAAGAAGCTGACAACTACAAAATGAACCTATTCTCATGCACCATCCCATTTTTATATCATTCAGCCCCCTGGAGACTTTCTGAACAAGAAGTTGCATCCAGACCCCTGTGCTAAGGCCTATAGCACCCTGAAGCATTCTGTGCTGATGACTGTAGCAGCCTGTGGTAAAGACTACAGCATCCTAAAGACTGTAGCATCCTATGGCAGTGAATTCTGTGGTTCACTCGTGCATTGCAGAGTAATGATAATTCTCTTTGTATAATACTGACTGATATCAATATCCAAATGCTGCATTTTAAGGACGCATATGTGGTCTTTTTTACTGTGAGAGCCAAAATGGTGTTTAATTCATTTTAAAAAACCAAACCAAAACAAAACAAAACCATTTGCAAAACAGCAACAGTTATCCATAGCATACAAAATGTAAATGCTTTGTGCTGTGATGTTTGGGTGTCATTAGAATAATTCTAAAAGCAAGTGATTTAATTGTGTTTGTGCTAATTATAATGTTTACAAATTAGGGAAAGATGCATTTAGTGGTCCGTTGGGAAAGGGCTTTGAAACCTCACATGTCTTCAAGTCTACAGCACTGTCATTTATTCATAGACTCTTTCTAATACCAGCATGATTTGCTTTTTAGATTACTCTTGCACGGAAAGCAAGTCTCAGGAGTCTTCAGCTCTGTGGAATTCAAAAGCAGGTTCATGTGCGTCTGTGTGTGCTTCAGTAGATATTTAACTGAGTTCTTTTCTTCTTTTCAAGGTCCCCGAGTCCCGATGGTGACTGTTCACAACACAACCGATGCACAGAGTAAGAATGGACTTGAGCCTTGCAGTTCTTCGGAGAAAAGTAGCCAGGCAGGACACTGAGATGTAGCTGCCCTTTGGTAAACTTAGACTAGCAGGAAGCCCAGACTCTGCCTAAATGCAAGTCTTCTGCAAGTCAGAGGGACTTGCAGAGCTGTTGGGCTGCCATCACAAAAGCCTTCTGTTTGGGGTATGAAGGCAGTGGTTTGGCCATGATGTTTGTTATCAATTTTCTTAAAAACTGCACAGTCCAGATATCTCTCTTTGTCAGTCTTTCACAAATATTGATTTATGTCCTACTCAAAAATAAGAAATATTTAGTTTAATCTACAATTTAAAAAAAAACAAACCACTCTGATTTGGATTACCAGGTTGAAAGACATAAGGCAGAGGAGTGAGCCCCACAAGTTGTAGCTCTGCCTGGTTTCCTGATCTGCTCACGGGGCCTATAGCACATGTTGTTTGGTAAGACTTTTTCACGTTAATGATTCACATTCACACCAGTATGAAGCTGGAATTATTCCAAATACATGTTTTTCCCTTTAAAATCTTTGATATGGCTGTAGCCATTGCCAGACTGGTCAGGACTCCCTGTTGAGCCCAGACAGCCGTGAGGTTTCTGGGGTTCCTCCTTCACACCTGTAGCAATATACATTATCCAGAAAGATCAATTTTTTACCCCAAGTCAGCATAGCAGGGACCCTCAGCTGGACAGCCTTTCTCTGTCCCTTCTCTACGGGGCTCTTAAACCAAGGTGCCCCTTTCTCTCTTGCACGAGTCTCAGGAGACTTCATAGCAGGGTGTGGGACTGAGTCTTATGTGAAATCAAGACTCAGCTGCTCCTCTCACTTTGATGGTAGACCCTTATCTTTCATTTTAATGTGGAGTTTAGCCCAGCCTTAACATGCAGTTAGGGACTTCAGGCACTGCTAGGATCCAGCTGATAAGCAACACCTTTATTCTAGCAGCTCTGTAGACGGCCAGTTTATCAGGATGTACAGCAACTCGCTGCTGATGTCTCTGCAAAGGAGCAGAGCAATTCAGTGAATGTGGCTTTCAAACTAAAGGTTTTCTGTGAAATGCTGAGCTGCTTCATGTTCCACTGAAGGTGGTAAGTGTCAGAGTCCTGTGGCACCAGGACATGTAAGAAAAAAACACAGGATCCATCTTGCTTTATACAGTTTCTGTGTTTTCCCTGCTGTATTGCCTGTTTTCTCAGTTTCTGTTGGCAACAGGCATTTCAAGTCCTTACCCCACCTAGAACAGTTTTACTTGTAAGCAGGAAGTGTAGAATGCAATCCTAAATTCTGACTGAATTTTTTAAAATCAAATTTAAAATCAGATTTGTGCATATTGTATCCTTTGCCATTAAAATAGAAATACTCAGTAGAGTTCCATCTAGAGTCAACAGTGTCCAATACTGTTAATAAGATGCATTTACATCATTTTACATCTACATTTAACTCTAATTTATCCTTCCATCATTTTCCATAATTTTTTTTTTTCCCATTAAAGTGTTCCTTTGAAGAAGAAGACATGCATAAAATTTAGCAGCATCCTGGAACAAGTTAGGTTAAAGCAATGTACTGCTGCATGACTGTCCTGTAAGGGCAGCAAGAGAGATCTTTGCTGCCAAAGCAAAGCAACACAGTGTACCCTGGACTATGGCTTAGACCATCTGCCATCAGCTTGCTTACAGGGTGACCGTGAGCAGAATATTTCATTTCCTTATGACTCAGTTTCCCCACTGGTCTATAATTTCTGAATAAAAGTGCCATGATGGAGCTGACTGATTTTGCTTCCAGAGGAGGGCTCTTACTGTGGAGCCGGGGTTATTGCTGCTGGAAATAGTGGCCTGGGACTATGGCCCCGTGTGCCGGTCTTGTGAAACCACTTCTGCTATAAATGTGCAAAAGTTGGCACTTGTAGCTATTCTGGTCTACAAGAACACAAAAATTGCTGTTTTAAGTAATACTGAAAGCAAACTGCAAGTTCCTAGCTTTCCAGTCTTTCTGCAGCAGTGACCCCGCATGCCTCAGCCAGGGCACAAGGGCATAGGAGCTCTTCTTCCCAACAGAGACCTGGGCTTGGCAGTGCCCTTGCTGATCCTAACTCCAGAGCAGCTCTGCTGATGCCCACCAGGCTTTTCAGCCCACAGAGGATGTTGCCACAGGGCCAGGAGGGTTTCTCAGCTCTGACCTTCAGCTCCGAAGTAGCTTTCTTTTTTTCCCCCTTTAAACAAAATACCTTGGTTTTACCATAGATGTGGAGGTGGCTGGCTGGCTATAACAGCATAAACAGGACAGTGCGCTCACGAGCTCTGTTACAGCCTCCTGTACAGTTTTCTAAAACACTTTTAGGTGAATAAAATGAGAGATATAAGAAAACAGAAACAGCAAATGAAGGGCTTGAAAAAAGCACATCAAGACTAGTTTTATTTTGACTGATATATATAAGCAGCATTTATTACATAAAGACCTCGATCTAGTCATGCACAGAATACATCCCCTATCGAAATTCATGATTTTCTGCATGAGATTATCATTTCCCCTGGTTCCTTTTTTCTCCTCATTCTTTTCCTTTTGAATAAAGGGCAACTGGCAGTTGCATGTATATTCCTCTATAAAGGGAATTTGCCTCTGTATTCTGCAATAATCTGATAATAGGGAGTTGCTCAGAGTATTATGGCGTGCTTACATTTAATTAAGCAATGACCATTTGTACTCCACAGACTCAAGCTCCCTGTGGTCCTAAAGAAGAAAGGAAAGTCCTTTAGGAGATATGCCAATCTTTTTTATTTCCTCCACAGTCTTCCTGGCTTTCTGTGAATGCAATTATACGAACAAATAAAATGGCTTGACTAAATTCCCCTACGTGGCAAGACCCTTTCTGCTGATAAAGCTACTTGTGTGTGCCATAATTAAATGAGAATCTTAATATTTAACTAAACGTGATAGGCTGTTGCTTTGGCACTATTGTGGGGGCTGTGGTTTCAATAGAGATGAGCCAGACTTTTCAGAAGCAGGGTGAATAGCTGTTGAATCAATGTACTATTGCTGAAAGATCTGTGAAATGTATTAACTGGGAAGGGCATGTTTTGTGCTGTGCCTGCCTATTCAGCAGAGATGGGCAATGAGAGCATGATAATCAGGTACAAAGAGCATTCTCTGAGAGGCTGGCGTTACACATCTGTTTATCAGTGTGTCTCAAAAGGGAAGTTACAGTCAAAAAAACACAATTTGGTGTGAAACCTCAAACCCTCCTTGCATTTGCATGGCAGAGGTAATGCCCTGGATGCCCCTGGTTCAACCCAGCCTATGCCATGGGGATGAGCACTGCAACAGGCTCCCCAGACCAGGACTTACTGCACCACAGTGGAATCCTCTTGGCCCTTGAATCCCTCCCTCATGGGGCTAAGGAGCATCACCATCTCCAGGAGACCCACCACTTAGGACATACAACCTGAAATGTCTCCCAAAGATGGGCCGTTTCCTTATCAGCTGGGAAGGATTTTCTCTTTCTGATGTTGAAGGTGGCCACTTTTTCTAGAAGCGGCTCAGCGGTTAGAGCATGTGGCCAGTATGTGGGGAATAAAGGTTAAATCCTGGGAAGGAGGAAGGAATCCTCTATTTCAGTCCCAGAGAGTCCTTGGATAAGACACACAAGCAAAATGAACAATTCTTGAAACATTCTGAAAGCCAAGGCTGCTCCAAAACCTGAGGCTGCAGATTTGTATGATCCTTGTCCACTCTTCTCTTTCCATGGCTTTCCTTCTCATGGATTTTCTCTTGTGTGGCAGCACAACTTTGTCCTGAAGCCCTCCATAGCCTTCTCCCTTTTCCCATTTATTATGTGTAACCTGGGCACAGACTTGAGGACTTCTTTATTTGATATCTAGCCTTGCATGGCCAGTAGGTGCCTGACTGGGACCCATAGTACTGCCTCAGCACAGAAGGCGACAGTGCCATTTGCTGTAAATCAGCTGAATCCCACTGATTTCAGGAATATAGCTTTTTGACAATGCAGAACATGGAAAGGGTTTCAAATACTTAAGTGGGTTAGACGTCTGCGAGGACTACAAACAAATTATTTCATAAGGAAACTTGTGTTACAAATATTCAGGGGGCAATAAAATGTTAAAATGCTTTCTCACAAACAATGCCAAAAGTTTTTATTATCTTGTCCTTCTTCTTTCAGAAATTTTTGAGCTGGAGGTAAACGAAAATGTGCAGATGACTGTAAATGACAGGCAAATGCCTAAGGTAGAATACATGGAAATCAAGATAGACGATTACAGTAAGTAGCACTTTTCCTGTCTCTTATTTTTCTTTTTCACTGCTGTTGCTGTGAAATGATACAGTCATCTGGCTCGACTGGCAGGAAGAAAAATTATTTTGGCTCTCAATAAACTCACACAGTTTGCAAAGTGCTCTCTTAGGATGTGCTACATAAGGAGGTTATTACAGAGACAGGGTTTGATGAGAATGCCGCTGAAGAAAGGCAAAATGATAGGGCTGAGGTTTTTTTTCTTCCTTTCAAAATTTTCTTTGTAGAGAAAAAGCCATGCCGGGAAGTGACGCAGTGTGATGCCCCCATTGTTCAGGGCATTTTCCCTAGCAGGACTGGTGAATTATTTGAGCAGGGTTTGAAGTGGGATACTGGATGTGCTTGCTGGCTACGGCTGTGGCCGCCTTTCAGTATACAATACTGAACTGCAGTGAATGAAGACAACTCACCAACGACTGCCCAAGGGACTCATTCAGGATTCCTTGAGAAAACCACAGCATTTTACAGGGTTGGAAAAAACAGCTGTACAAGAAAAGCCAAAAGAGATTTCACCTGGAGTAAAGAAGGCAGAAACTTGGAGCAGTTTATATCCACAGCTGGTGCATTATCTGTACCACTTTTGTACTCATTCCCCACATATCTGTATGCCAAAGAGGACAGAGAGAGAGAAAAGCCTAATGGCAAACAGCCAAAGCCTAAGCATTTTCTGCCTGTCTCTGTAGTTGTACCTGAAACAACCTAAAAAGCATCTCTTCTGGCTGCAAGCAGATATCTTACCTCTGTGGTGGAAAATCCACACACTCAGAGCTATGCAATGGCTCCCAGAAATCCCAGATTATGTGTGCAGTGGCAGCTCTGAAAAAAAGCCCTAAAGACCCTAGATTCAAAGTATGACCCGTGATATTTCCAATGGCAAAAAGGAGCATGTCTCTCAGATCGGGTGCAGTGAAATGAAAGCAGTGAGGTGCGATGGGTGGCAGGTTACTAATTTCGACCATTGCCAGGTGGTATAAAACATAAAGCAAAGGCCGAGAGACAGTTGCCATTTAAAAAGATCATAATGACCCTAAAATGTTCTGCTTGCCACATGGGCATTAGGAACATAAACCAGTGCACGAAATAACAAGCACAGATGTGCATTTCCAGGCCTTATGGACAGGAAGAGGTGGGGAAAGAGCCTGTCATGAAGATCATGTCCATACCCACCATGAGCCAATTTGTAGTGGCACTGGCAGCTTGTTAAGAATAACTCAGCTTGATGCTAAATTTCTTAACCGCAGGTGTCATTGAAAAGCAATTCTGATCATTTAACCTAAAATATATATATATATGCATGTGTAATAAATATAAGCTGGTCGCAGCCGTGTGGCTGTTTTTCTGTGCCCTCCCTGTATTTTCAAAGCTCTGGGCTTAACAGCCTTGGGAACACTGCACGTAGTGCTTAGTTATATTTAAAGTCAAGCGATGGCCTTTTTGGTTGTCCCTGGGCCATTGATCCAATTTGCAGCTATTAGCATTCAGATGGAATAACTAATTAGGTGGAATGTCAAGCAATGATTGCAAAGCAAACCACTTACACCGCACGGTTAATCTGTGTATTAATCTACTGAAAATGCTCCTAATACCGATTTAATTGCTAGGCCCTGGCTAATCTGGATTGTAGTTAACATTTTAAAAATAAATGTGCCTCGTTAATGCGGAAAGCATTTGTATGGCAGCATTTTTGGCTATCGATACAAAGCCATAGGAAGCAGTTAAATGAAGCTTTGATGAGCACGTCCCTCGCTTACATTGGTTCAGTACCAGTATAGCAACATGGACTTCATCAAGGTTACCTCCTGTTTTACAGAAGAATTAAGCCCTCTGGAAGTTAGGATTAAAATACATGTTTCTATCTGTCTTCACATCATTATAGTAAAATAATCCTATTCTCTCCCCAAGCCACCATACTTAATTGGGTTTTAAACTATCGTTTTCATCGCCGATTTTCCCTCTCCTCTGCTGCCCTGAAATATTGATTTCTGGCTGCTTCACTCATCCAGCTGCCAAAAAGGAAAATTATAGCTATTGCCAGATGTTAATTGAATGCTGTAAAAGTGATGCATGACTGAACGGCTCGCGCTGTACTCCTGATTTACATTTCTTGTCACCCCGGCTATCACAATATGGGTCTTTTCTTTGACAACATCTGTGTTTCTAAGGTGTTATTTACCAGTGTCTCTGATGAAATGCCATTTTGTTCCTGCTCATAAGTGGCCAAAACACCAGAAGAATCTATTAGAGTTATGTCAGCATTCCCACACTGATGACATGTTGTTATTTGTGGGTTTTTTGCCTAGAATTGCCAATGCAGATCCTAAAGCCAGCAACCTTTTCGGACACCGCGCACTACCCCTTGCTTTTGGTTGTGTAAGTTCTCGCTCGGCCTTTCTTTCTGTTCACATAATTAGGGCAGCATGAAAACCTCAGCCATGATCAGACCCTTTTAAGATATGTTTTGCACAACAAATGTCAAACCGTTTTAGCACCAAAGTCCAGCACATTTGTCCCTATCCTCTGTTTCACCTTGGAGCTGGGAGAGGTTTGACGTAGGTCCTTTCCCTCCTGTGTCTGGGCCAAGGGTTTCAGCTCCCAGGAGGGTGCCCTAGTGAAATCCTGCAGAGTAAAATGTAGGATTTTGTAAAGTCGTTCCACGGACACTTGCAATTCAATAATTTTGGGGGCACAAACAGCGGGGGAAGGACTAGGAGACAAACATTGACTTTCGGTCCCAGTGCTTAGGGCACTCGCCCTGCGCTTAACAGGTACTTTTAGAGTGGGATGCAGTCAGCCTTACCACAGCTTAAATTTTAGACGCCCTCATGCAGCAACCCTTCCCATGTAAACGCCAATATTCCCTGAAGTGACAGTAAAGATAGAGCTAGAAACCTTTGAAGATCTCAATGAAGTTAGCATTTCTATTACGTAGGTAGGATTTCCTCCTGGCAGGCATAGCAGATGGGTATTTCTTTATCCAACACTGAGTAATAATAACACACATTACTGACTTTTTTCTGGCAATTTGGAAAGAAACTAGGGGAGGGAAGTCACTGACCTTGGAAGAACTCGTTTGGCCCTGGCTGTGTCCCACTGCATCACTTGCTCCCTGCCAGGGAACATCCCACGAGAGAGAAGCCTCATGTAGGAGTGATGAATGCCTCATGAATGTCTGAACATCATCCTGCACATCCCTCCATGAAGGACAAAAACACTGCAATAAGCATGTCGTTACATCACAAAATTACTGCAGAGAAAACGTACTTCATTATACAAGTGCTTGAGGAAGATTGGTACTCATCAAGCTAACAGCACTTGATTAGGCTGCCTCCAAAGCTGGGTCTTGCCTGAACAGATGCAAATGACTGAAGTCACATGCACATTAAAATCTTGCAGTGACTTGCCTGATGTCTCCGAGAACCCCAAAAAGGACAAAAAGTAGATGGAAGTGCCAGTGGCCCTACAGTAACCCCAGTTCTAAAATATTACTTCTCATCATCATCATCTCTTGCTTTTTCCGATCTGTCTTGCTGAAGTGGGGTCAGTATTTCTTGAGACAGTTCCCCTGTGCAGGACTGGGCCTTAAGCAGAAGGGTGAAGAGGGAGTCTTGCCCACCCCTTCCCCTTCCCCACCAATTCTGGGCCAACCTGGGCATTTTTAAGCCGTTAGTTTTATTGCTGTGAAAGTGTTCTTGTGTTAAGCAGTGGTGACAGAAGTGATTGGCAGCTCCATCCACAGCCGCTCTGGAGAAGCCGAAGGAATAGGCGGGTCTAGACTGGGTGAATGGGGGCAGTAAATGAAATCCAAATGCTTGCCAGTAAAGGAAAGGGGGATTGATGCCTGCAAGCTTCATCCAACATATTTTGGCAGTGCCAGCACTGCCCAAAGCCGGGCTCCCCACAGAAACCCCGTCAGCAGAAAAATCCCTGTAGAAAATAGCTGTAGATTACAGCAGGCGTAAATGGGAAAAAAATCAGCTGACCCTTGTGTCGCTGCCCTGTCTTAGTCACAGGAGGAATCCTTCCCTGTTAGTGATGTGCTTGCTAGGTTTGTCCAAAGCTCAGCTTAACGTTGCTGTGCAAAGAGGCAGGCAGAAACTAGTCTGCAGCCTCCACCTCAGCCTCAAAGCCCATCCCACAAAACCAGCCTTCTGCATGTCATCGTTGCAGAGATGGGTCTCCTCTTCTTGAAACCTACCCTACTTTACGATGCGTGCAGGATCTGATGATCCCCAATGCCACGGCAAGCTCACGGCCCTGGGGAGGGTGACTGGCCTGTGCTTGGTGCCGTTGACTTTGCTTGATGCCTATTTGTGTTTCAGAGACGGGACTCCTGGCAGCCAGATCGTAACGGAAAGATTTGAGGTGACATGGGAAAGCGTCATGGTCAGCTCTCACAACGCCATCGTGCTGAAGTTCGACGGCCGTGGGAGTGGCTTCCAAGGCACTAAGCTGTTGCACGAGGTTAAGAGAAGATTGGGCCTTTTGGAAGAGAAGGATCAGTTGGAAGCTGTCCGGTGAATGACACTGTTATTGAAGAAATTAATTCATTAATGATAATTAACCTGACACTGTCATTAGTCCTGGTTGCTTTAAAGGTGTGTAGGGCAGAGCAAGGAGATGGGAAGGAAGGACAGTGTAGTCATACACTTGTGACCATGTGATGGCACATGACAGACTGCTTGTGCCAGCCAGTCCAGAGGCAGAAAAACAAGCCTTAAACAGCTAAACTAGAGCACACTTATCTGTATCACGTGTGCAAAGCCTATTTATTTTTAGCTTTATACAGTCATACAGCTACAAACAAGTAAGCTTGAATATCAGCTCCTACATTAATTTTTTTCTGGCCTGGTTGTTGGCAGGAAAATCCATCTTTAAACCTTTAAACTTTTTAAAACAGGAAAAAAACATGCAAAACCATAAAAGTCAAGTCCTGTCATTGTTAGATTTATTCTGCACATAGTCACACTAAAAACACTGTCCGAGTAGGGCGACAGCATCAGCTTTATCATGACTTTCAGAGCTAGTGCAGGTTATTTGTTGCCATTGTTTGGTCAAATCCAACACAACAGGTTGCAAGATTAAATCGAACAGAGACTCATGTGAAAGCAGCGTGTAGCAGTGTGAATTTAGATTGTCTACATCATTTTTCTGCGGTCACCACAAATTCAAGCTGATAAATATCACACTGTGTTTGCTATATCAAAGGGAAAAAATATTTTTAACTCATTGTTTCTCCTCTCTCATGTTCTAGGACAATGCTGAAGGAGCATTACATTGATAAAATGCGAGTCGGTGTGTTTGGGAAGGTAACGTTTTCCCGTTGTTCTTCTGTGCTGTTCTAGTTGGCTGATGGGCCTAAGCAGCTGAGCTAAACCCTGATTTATTTATGTCAGTGGTGACTTTTTTATTATTATTATTTTTGAGATAGACTACTTCTTGTTCAGACATGTTAAAGGTAAAAGCTTTCATTTTAGCAATGTATTTGTCGATGTTTTTTTTTCAAATTAACTTCCAAGTACAGAAAGTCACTATTTGTCAGAAAAATGCTGTCAGATAATTAATTATTTTTCCCTCTTGCAAACTTCCATTTCATTTTCATCTTGTCCCTTAAGGCCTGTGGGAATGTGGTAGATCTAGCTTGTGTCATACAAATGTATAACAATATTGATTTCTGAGGCTGCTTCGCACCACAGTGTGCGCCCAGCTGGGATACAGCAATTGCAAAGTACACACAGTTTGAAATGAGAATGGGACTGCGAGTATAAATTGTTTATTGTGGGCGATACGGGCTCAGAGTGGAGGAAGAGAGCTGTACATACAGCAGCATCTCTGCTGGGAATTCTTAACAAGGCTGACGGCAGATGTTGAAATCGTGATGTCCGTTTGAAACAGCAAAAGACTGGTGTAATATTTTGGAGAGGCAACATATCTGATCAGAGCCATGGCCATAATGTGGGATGAAGAGAGGTAAGGTCTCGGGCACACAACCCTCCTCCCTTCAGGAGAGCGCAATGAGTGTAGAGCTCACCTTCAGCCGCATCTGCCGAAGCCAGGGAGATGTCCCTTGTTTTGTGTTTTTTTCAGGGGAAGATGTTAAAGGCTCTATAGTGGCTGAGAGTTTGCTGCAAGGTCTGAGCTGCCCTGTTTCTGTACCCAAAAGCAGCAGTGGCTTACAGCAGGACTGCTGAGACCCCTGCCCCGTTTGTGTTCCAGGATTACGGTGGCTACCTGAGCACTTACTTGCTTCCAGCTGGTGAAGAGAACCAGGTGTTCGCCTGTGGAGCTGCTCTTTCCCCACTGACAGACTTCAAACTATATGGTAAACCCCATCCCAGAACCCACAGACTCTCTTTCTAACCACAAATGATGTTTCTGTCCTAACCTTTCCTAGTTCTCTTATCTTTCTTTCCCAAGATTCTGCCTGGTTTTTATGGTGTGTCTTCTTAGGACTAGCTATAAACCCTTTTTTTCTCCTTCAAGAGTAATTTTGCTGGGTGGGTCCAGCCATGGTGGTCAGAGTAACAAAAAACTTTTATTACTCGCTCCTTTTAAATAAAGGAGAATTGGCTGTAAACCCCCCCAGCCTCTGACAACCAGCCTGCATGACTGCCTTGTATAAGCTTCTTTCTTGCCTGAATCATCCATCCGTGGGAGTTGTGGTCCAGCCTGCCCACCTCGTCCTCTCTCTGACAGCAATACTGCACTGCACATGGAGGTCCTTTCTCTCAGGGACACCAGTTCCCTTTGCACTTAATGCCAGTGAAAATCAGGGGACTGCCAAGAAAGTCAGTGGTGTTAAGCCTTTTAGGTCCAGTACAGTTATCCCTGTGACCAACAAAAGCTTTCAGTAGACTGTTGATAGAGATGTGAAAGGAGAAAAGGACACAGCACAATAATGTTCTTCTCCTCTCATATTTTGGTTGTATTAAGAAAAAAAAAAAAAATGGCTCTTCTGTGACATGTGGAAACCATAAGTACGTGGTGATAACGAAAGACTGTAGTAACATACATATTCTTAGTGCATTTTCAAAAACTTTTAGAAATATGTCCTGTGTAACTAAGGCAATTTTAGAAAAGATCTTTTTTCAGCATTTGCAATATTTTACTCAGAAGCACCAGTGTACTCACTTATGGCTGAAAGAGATGTTTTCTTCTTTTCTTTTCAAGCTTCAGCCTTTTCTGAAAGATACTTGGGCTTGCACGGGATTGATAACAGAGCATACGAGGTAACTGCACAGACACTGCATTTCCCTGTGAACAGGGTTTTAGCTCTTCCTCAATGTGTTCTCTTTTGGGGAGGGAAAAAGGACATGCAAGATGTACTCACTAGTAAAACTGTATATTTAAAAGTCAGCAAGGTGTCCTTCAGCCTGCTTACTGCTTTAGTTGTCTTAATAGTAACGATGGATATGGTTTTCGTTGATTAGCCTTCATGTCTGCCTCTCTAAATTGGGTAAATACAGTTATTTCAGTTTTACGGATTGAAAGGGCTGAGGTTGAGTGACTCAGCTGTGCCCAAGTAGACACGATGCCATGACCTCCTTGAAAGTTCATCCAAGATAGTCTTGCCACTTCGATTCTCTCTGAGGTATAATTTTTGACTCAAAGTCCAATGAAGCTCAGCTTCTCTTGTTTTTTCAACGAAAGATGTGATATTTCAGCTAGGCAGAACTCCGTGTCAGAGTTGAGCAGGACATGGAAAAAGAGACATGGCACCACTTATCAAAGATATTAATATGTATGACGGGATCAGTTGCTTCACGTCTTCTTTCCTTCAATTACTTGGAGGAAAAACCTAATAAAGAATAGTCACACAAATAAAATTTGTTTCACAGCAAACATTTTTTAGCCTCCTAAGCCTTGTCTTCAGCTAGCAGACATGAAGGCGGCAAAGGTCTGAAACTTCTCTGAAACACAGAAGGCAGGTAGCATCCTGTGCCCCTGCAGCAGAAGCTTTTCCTGGCTATCTAAATACTGAGTTCATTGTCCTTCAGATTTTGCACTCCTGATCTCTAGATCATTGCAAACTCTTGTAGTCATTTTAGAAATTTGAAGGCAGGTCAGCAGAGGTGAAAGCAAAGGAAAATATTCCAGAAATGAGAGCTTTGTACTGCCACGTGCTTTTTGTGCATTGAAAAGCTGGCCTAAGCAAATAATGGTACTTTTGGTTGACTTGAGATTAACTGCTTGGAACAGCACCTGAGCTCTCTGCAGAGCAAGGCACTGTTCTGAGTATGGACACTAATGATATACACATCCTACACACCACAGATGAACCACGAATTGCTTAGGGAGAAGAACACTTCCTAACCCATGGACCAGACGTAAACTTTATGAAGGTCACATAATTCAAGACTTGATGTAGACTCCAAAAAAGCTGTATTGTCATGTGGTTACAACTGAGGGAGCAGAAAGGAAGGAGCCATACATGGGGAGAACAGAGTGCAAGGTCTGTGCATACACCATCACGACACTTAAGCATCACAGCCCACAATCTGAGAATGAAAGAACTCATTAATGAAGTCCAATAATAGAGGAAAGATCAGAGTGCACCTTTGCAAAATTTGCAAACACTTTCTAAGTCCATACAGAGTGTGGAGCTGCAAGAAAGCAAGGACAGGCCTGCGTCCCAAAAACTTGCCTCTAGCACCAAGGAAATACACAGGGCCTCTTCAAATGTTCAGGGTTGCTTTGTCTTTTAAATGAGGAGAGATACATTTAATCTGTAATGTAAAATCAAAGCGACCATATCTTAATAATACATTGCAATGTTTCAGCCAGCTAATTTGGCCTCCATAGCCAGACATGGAGGGTCCTGCCGCTGTTGGAGTCGCACTTCCCAATGGATGCACTGGATACAATGTAGGACAGTGGGAAGATGAAACAGTATAAGAAAGGATTGATGCAAGGGTGTCTTAAACAGAAAGTACACTATCATTTCATGTAAGTGAATGAGAGCTAGGGCACATGAATTTAAACAGTGAAGAAAACATGAATTTAAGTTGAGACAGCTATTCTTTCCTACCCCACTATAAAGCACTGACATCAGTGATTTAAGACATATATTCATTTTGCAACTCCAAGACTTTTTTGGAGTCTTTGGGAGTCTCCCTGAGACTCATATTCTTCTGAACAATGCAGCAAAAATTGAAGAAGTCCTTCATTTCTCTTACCCAGTACCACTGGTAGTCACTTAGATTTGTATTTCCCCTGTGCATCTGGAAGACAGCTGGGGGCAAAGGCATTCTCAGCAGTGGACACTTGAATTTAGTATAAGATCCTCCCCTGGGCTGTCAAAGCTCATTGAGGTTGGCTTTCAAACCATACCAAAGTCGCTCCAGCTCTCTGAAGAGTTCTTAAGTATAGGCACCTCGGCACACTTTTCATCGGTGTTTTGTATTCACTGGAAATTCACTTTGACATTTTCCATGTGTTCTGCAGTTCAGGCTTTCAGTGAACATTATCAGAACAGATGAGGGTCTCTGACCTCTTCCTGCTTCTGAGACTGAGCCTGGAAGGACAGGATGGGGGTCTATTTTACCTCCAGAATGATTCAAGTAGTCAAGAGTATATGCTGTGCTGGTGCCTGCTTGTTATCTTTGTGATCAAATGGAATTAAGTGCTTCTATTTTCTCCATATAAATTGCTAATTTCTAGCAAGACTTTTAATCTTCTTGCAACCTTTACCTTCACAGATCACCAAATTAGCACACAGAGTCTCATTACTGAAGGAACAGACATTTTTGATCATTCATGCTACTGCTGATGGTAAGTTAGCCCATCATTTGAGCTCATTATATATTTGGGATGGCTTTGATTTTTCTTAATTAAATTTGCCTCTTTAATGATTGCAATCTGTTTTTACAGAAAAAATCCATTTTCAGCATACTGCGGACCTTATCACACACTTAATTAGGGCAAAGGCTAATTACAGCTTGCAGGTACAGTATATGTTTCCTTTTTTCGTATTTGAACAGTTATTTTCCCAGTTAGAACTCAAACTACTGTTATGAAGCAAGCTTTGAAAAACCACTTGCAAGCTCAGCCTGGCAGTAGAAATAGCACCAACGTATAATGTGTTCCTATGTACTCCCATGCTTATTTGATACCACTATTTTGGTTTGGACAGTTGTAGAACAATTATTAAATTAGAGTAAATTAGGGTTTGAGAGCTATATCTCTAAGGAATTGATGCCTGTTAACTTTCTTTGGGAACAACGGGCCAAATTCAGGGTGAATTACAGGGAAACAGGGATCTAAATTAAATCAAACAGAAAAGTTAAGCAGAGAAATGTCATTTAAGTCCGACATCCCACTGCAAACAACATACTCTGGTCTAGAAAGCCTGTCTTTCCATCAAATTACATGTCTGATTTGCTGAAGGGCCCATGTCCAAGCCATTAAAGCTTCCAAAATGTACCCATCTACCAGCCGTGGGGACAGTCGCTATCCTCCACTACATCCCAAGCCACAGCCAGGAGAGTGCAACTAGACCAGGCTCAATCCATGCCAGGGACCATGCTACAGCTCACAGTGTAGATGGTTGTGTTGCAGTGCCCAAGTCCTACTAATGTGTGATTTACTGAATACCAGCTCCCTCTGGCTGCATTTCTGCAGAGCTTCACGTGATAGGTATGCTTCCTTCATCATGCTCCAAAAGCAGATAGGATGGAGGACAGACACGGGAGCTAAGCAAAGAGTCCAGCACAGATTTGTCAATGCTACAGTGACTGAAGCACCCCTGCATATTTACCGGTGCCGGAGCACTAGTATTTTAGAACTAGAAGCCACCAATGGGCTAGAGGCACCTCCAAGATTAGTCGAGGACCAAATAGAGGGATATACGTCTTGGACTGAGGTGCTCAGCAGTGAGACACTATAGTCCTGCCTGCAAGGATCCAGACCTAGAAACTCATTTTTCCCTCTTCAATATCCTGGTCTAGACAACCCATTACAGTCCTCTTGCATTCCTTCAACGCATGCAGAAGTTATCTGCTTCATTAAAATGGAAAGCTGCGTTTAAACTATTTTATTTCTAGCTTCCAACATTTTTTCTATTTAATTACTTCTCCAGCAAGCTTATTTCAATTTTTCACGTAATGACATTTTTTTGTTAAAGCCCTCATTCTAGTCTGTAAAATCTAACACCATTTCTCTCCACAGACTTGCACTGCATTTTTTTCAGTTTTCACATGGAGTAAGCACTGTTATTTGTACGGGTGGTCTTTTTCGGCTTACCCTGAACTTGTTCAGAATGGAATTAAGTGGCAAATCCTCCCCAAAAAGAGTTCTTTTTGAAGGATGATATAAGTCTGCGCTCAGAGAGCTGTGGTGCCTGAATTACCCTGGACCTCATGTGCATCTACAGGAAGACACACAATGCTGAGGAGAAGCAGTGGTTTTGCAGGCCAGATCGAGCTGCAGATATGGGTGGGTAGTCCTGAGAATTTAAGCTCCTAACTGTGCATATTTTCTCATTTCTTCACAGATTTACCCTGATGAAAGCCATTATTTTAACAATGCAGCATTGGAGCAGCATTTGTACAACTCCATCGTCAACTTCTTTGTAGCGTGTTTCCAAGTTCAGGACAAACTCCCGATAGCCCCACTGAAAGAGGAGGAGGACGACGATTAACCCTACTTGTCCGTGCTAAGCACAAGGCAGATCTCTCTGACAATATGCAACTGGATAATTTTCCTGAAGAAAGAGATGTTACATTTATAGCATGTATTTAAGGAAAACTGAAAGCAGCTCATCTGCTTTACTTGACAGCAACTCCTTCCTAAATGGAAGAACATTCAGCATGGTGAACTCAGCAGAAACTGCTGTCTGAAATTAATCCATCACAACCAACATCTTATTTTTCTTTCTTTTTTTTGCACCTTTTTTTCTTTCTTTTTTTGTTTGCTACAAAGTGACTTCTAGCGTGAAAGTGGCAAGACATTGAACTTGAAGGAACACTCCAAGAAACCGCTTTGAGGACTGGAAGATTTAATGTCTCTTTGCATTCAAGCAATCAAGCAGTAGCAGTGAAATTCATCATCCGTATTAAGGTTACTATAGTTAGCACCACACTGTGTCAGAAGAAAGACCTAACCTAATACATGGAAAAGATTATAGCACAATTATTTTAAATGATACTGATTCATACATACTTGCCTGCTCTTTTCCATGTTCAGGTTTCTCATTGCTATAGGACACACAAATTGAATTTTACAAAATATTGCTATAGTTACACTGATCTTTACCTTCCTGTAATTATTTGTTACTTTTTATAGCTTTTACTTCTATTTTCATGGGCTCTCATGCTTACTTTATTAGCTTCTCAGCTTGTTCTGGATGGGGAAAAAACAAACACTGAATTAACCAATTCACTTTAGACCTTAGGAGTCTAAAGAGGCAACGGGGGTCAAGGTACCCAGACATTTAAAAATCTGTTAGACTAAAGCAAAGAAAATCTCACTCTCCTGTTCCCGGCATAGCATTTGCCTGCAAGACTGAGTATTTTCTTTGGAAGCCTTGACAAATATGCACATAAATAAGCTAAATCAGCTTAACAATGAGATATTTTTATTGTACTATAGAAAAATATGTGACGGTCGTGACTATTCTTTTTGTTCTTTTAGTGTTGGAACAAATGGTTGGCAACCTGTTGGGGAACAGGTAGATAAGGCTATGATAGGACGAATTTGTACCACACTTCGCAGATCATCTCATAAAGCCATTTAAACAGAACCAATGTGCAGAGATTTATTGCACATGCTGTCTGCGGCTTAGTTTTATTCCGGGTCAATGATTAGCATATTCCAAACACATTTAATTATCTCTTCTGCTCACACAAGTTTTGCCAAGCATAAAAGAAAAAATAAAAGGAGCATTTTTGCTTTAAAATATCTAACACTTCATGATAGCGGTGCAAACCAACTTTTAAAACTTCTTGTGAAAACATTCAACTCTCAGAAAGAAATCCAACCTCCACTCACTTTCACCTACCGCATCATAAGAATTTTGACTTGTGTCGCTCCTTGTAAAATATTCTGACCAAATGTACAGCCAGTATTAATACTGTATATTTCATTTTGTTGTATATAAAGGAATGTAAGTCAGTTATTTGTCAGGTCCCCAATCCAATATTAGTCTTGTGTTCAGTATGCATGCGATAACACTTCTTTGCTGATCAGGACTCTTTAGAAGTACTAGCTTGGAAATATAACAATTAATGTAATTTCTTTTCTTGTTTTGACAGCTTGAATGTCAATACCGGTTTCTACTTTTTACATAGTACTGGGTAAACTCACTTCCTGACAGCAATGATGATGTTTCCATTGTGTTCTTTAGTGTGTCTTTTTTATTATCTTTATTTTAAGCTCTGAATGTTGGTTGTACTTTGACCATCATGAAAAATATATTGCTAAACCACAGAAATGACCTAGTTTGGTTTTGATTATCTACTTTGATTTACAGTGCATCGACATTGTGTGAACAAGGACTACGGTATAAATCTGCTTTATCCGGCAAAATGCCAAATAGACCATAAGAATGCTGCGTGTCCAGATTTTGCTACATTGAACAGGCTCAAAAGCCTGAAATGAACTTGACCTGAGATATGTAAAAATCCGCTCTGTCCACAATCTTTTGTAGAAAGAACTTTAGGATGTGGCATGGTAGTGTTTGTTCATTCATGGAATAAAACATTATTTTACCACCCTGGTTGCTACTGGTGTTATTTGGTTTTAAGTACTTAAATAAGCATTGAGTTGCTGGAAGTGCTATTCCTGGTTGAACCGAGCCCAGGTGCAGATCAGAAAAATGAAAACAAGTCTTTATAAATTGATATACATCACCATTTAGTCTGCCTGTAACCCTGGTAAATGTTGCCACCATGGTAAATGGTGACTGCTTTTGAGGAAAACCTGAAGTAGCACAAAGTGGGTTCAATCCCAAAGTAGCAGTTCATGAGAAGACCCCTATCACCCTCTAGTCTTTGGTAAAAATGCACATTTCTTCCCTTTATGCCTGCTGACCTGGCACATGGGCTTTCTGAGGGCATCAGCCAGGCATCACAGCTTGCCCATAGGGATTTTTGCCCTTTCATCAGTTGTCCCTTTTCCCAAAAGTTGCTTGCAGGTTACAAAGTGGGAACAAAACACTAAAACTTACTGAGTCTGTCAGAGCAGAATTTTCCACAGATGATGCTCCATCAGGAGAGGGAGAAGCAAGAGGTGGGAGTCGCGCACCCAAATTCAGATATTTATTTCCCTTCAAGCCAAGAGAAGAGCCATGTACCTGCCAGGGCCATCCTCAGACACCTCCCTCGTACAAGCAGCAGCTTTTCCATGTGCCTATTTCTCTCTGCTGGCTGCGGGGACGGGAGTGACTATCCCAGACTGAAACAGCTGGGGAACAAGTTGGGGCCATCCCAGCTGGATGTTCCTACACCTTGTTTACACCTGGAAAGTAAAGGAAATCCTTTCATTTCGTAGATTTCCTGGAAAAATTGAGACTTTTGCTCAAATTAGAAATCCGGGTTATGATTGTGCCATACAATACACTGTCCTCTTCATCTCAAGCAATAACTTCAGGAAAGATTTAAACCTGCGCAAACATCCATGTGTATAGGCCTAATAAAGACATGAAAGACCTCTTAACCCTAAAAGACTAAGTCATGTAGCAAGGCCATGATGCTAAGAAGCCACTCGGAGGTACAAGGGTGACAAAGATGCTTTCCAATGGCACCTGCTGACTTGCTGCACCTCGTCAGTGTCGAGGGTGATGTCCCATCAGCTGATGCCAAATTGACTGAGCCGGATTCACAGGAAGAGAAATTTAATATTTCACAGCAAAACCAAGATACTGTTGTGGACACTTACTCTAATCTTTGTTGCCAGCAAATGGGGAAACAAGACTTTTGAGCATTAAAATCACAGAATTACTGAGGTTGGAAAAGACCTCTAAGATCATCAAGTCCAACCTTCAACCCATCACCACCATGCCTGCTCAACCATGTCCTGAAGTGCCACATCAAGACCAGGTTGGACAGGGCTCTGAGCAACCTGATCTAGTTAGTGGTGTCCCTGCTCGCTGCGGAGAGGTTGGACTAGATGACCTCTAGGCGTCCCTTCCAACCCAAAACTTTCTATGATTCTATGATTCTATGATCTACACGTTTTTTTAACACCTCCAGGGATGGGGACTCCACCACTTTCCTGGGCAGCCTGTTTGGTGCAGGGCAGGCAGATTGCACTAGTACAAAATAGCTTTGCTGTTATTTTGCTTAATTACCTAAACATAACTAATATTTTTCTATTCTCCAAACAAATCAAGCTTACACTCTCAACTAACTGCCATTTCTGGATGCCATAATGTTCAACTGTGGCATCCCAAAGCGGAAGACAACTAATGAGCAGTGCCTACGAATTCAGAAGGAAACCATAGAGGGAGAAATGAGGCATTGCTGGTAGCTAATTAACACAGCCAGGCAGCCAGCCACGTTTGTAATTGTCTATGGGTTCAGGCATAGAGCATATAAACCCATCCAAGCTCTGCTCATGAGCTCAGGCCAAATAAATGCTGTGTCTCTGAAGAGTAGGAAGGAAAAAAAAATGAGTGAAGGAGAAAGGATATGTGGGATGCGCACAGCACCTTTCCCCTGGGAAGGCCAGTGGAGAGCGCTGTTAGCAATGGTGAGCGCTGTTAGCAATTGGGAGAAATGGGTGTTTAGTAAGGGAGACCAAAGGAACGAGGCCGGTGCTGGTACCCACATGGAGCTGTGCTGGTACCTGGCGAGGTGCTCTTGCTTTTGCTCTCATGCTCTTGTTATCTCTTTAAAGCTCACTCGGTTGGCAGAAGTAAGGCATTGGATGTTTTAACTTTGCGTATCGGGCAGAAGGGCACATCTACCCTGCAGTCCTTCCTGGGGCTGCAGCGAAGCTGCCAGACGTGCCTTGGTGTGGGCTGGACTGAGGACACTTTCTTCCTTGACCTGGGTAAATGCTGGCTCCCCTCTGTGCTCATTCCTCCCTGGATTTCTTATCTGCTTTCCATTTGCAAAAGAGGAAAAGGCAAAAATGGAAAAGGTAACAGAAAAAGCTCAAGATCTCAGTTGCCAATTCCTTAATCATTGCCACTTCCTGAGCCAGGTGTTTACTTACTCCTATTTTGCTCTTCCAACTTACACTCCAGGCTGGAGGTTCGGAGCAGAGCTTCGGGCACTTGCTAAGACCCATCTCCTCTTCCCACTTCACCTTTCTGTCTTCTCATCATTCAGTGTGGTTGCAGTCTGAAAGCAAACCCAGCACCCCCTTGGAAACTAGGAAAAAATAAATATAATAGCAGCATGGTGATGTCTACCAATAAGCTTTAATCAAAATAAAGTCTTTATTCTAACAGCTAATTCATGCTTGGCCAGCATCTTTTGCTTGGTGCTTATTCATTTGCTGGGAGAGAATAAGGATGAGAAGATCCCCAGTGATGAATTATTTATTCTCCCTGTTGCACCAGGCCACCTGCTGTGAAGATTCATGCTGGTCTGGCTCTCCCTACTCCCACCGTCCAGCCAGCCCTCCATCTGTCTTGCAGCCTCAGCCTTTCCAAACCTGTGTGTTGTAGTTTAACCTGACACCCAGCAACTCAGCACTAGACAGCCGCTTGCTCACCTGTCCCCTTCCCACCAGTGCGATGAGGAGGAGAACTGGGCAAAAGTGAAAACTCATGGGTTGAGCTAAAGACAGTTTAGTAAGGCAACAAAGGAAATACCAATACTAATAATAATAAAGATAATGATGAATAAGCAAAACAAACTGTATACAATAAAATATTTCTGACCACCCAACAACTGATTTGCAGCTCAAAAAAAAAAAAAAAAAAAAAATTCAAACTCCCAGCCAAGAGAGGATTCGAAACTCCCAGAAACCCGAAAAGCTGAATAGCTCCCTGCCCCCTGGCCAACCCCATCCATGAGCATGACATTTATGGTATGGAATATTTCCATTGGCCAGCCTGGCAATCTGTCTGACTACGCTCCCTCCTGTACACCTGCTCATTAGCTAGATATGAGAAACTGGAAAAAGTCCTTGATTTATAGAATCATAGAATCATTAAGGTTGGAAAAGACCTCTAAGATCATCAAGTTCAGCCATCAACCCAACACCACCATGCCTGCTAAACCGTGGCCCGAAGTGCCACATCTACACGCTGTCTGAACACCTCCAGGGATGGTGACTCCGCCACCTTCCTGGGAAGCCTGTTCCAATGTCTGACCACTCTTTCAGTAAAGAAATTTTTCCTAATATCCAATCGAAACCTCCCCTGGCACAACTTTCGGCCATTTCCTCAGGTCCTATCGCTAGTTACTTGGGAGAAGAGACCAACACCCGCCTCACTACAACCTTCTTTCAGGTAGTTGTAGAGAGTGATAAGGTCTCCCCTCAGCCTCCTCTTCTCCAGACTAAACAAGCCCAGTTCCCTCAGCCATTCCTCATAAGACTTGTTCTCTAGACCTTTTCACCAACCTCGTTGCCCTTCTCTGGACACGCTCCAGCACCTCAATGTCTTTCTTTTAGTGAGGGGCACAAAACCGAACACAGTATTTGAGGTGCAGAAACATCACAGAAACAACTGAAAACATCAATTTTATCAACAGTCTTCTTGTACTAAATCCAAAACACAGCTACTGGAGGAAAATTAACTCCATCCCAGCTGAAACCAGGACACTGCGGTGGGTGCAGAACCAGGCAGCTCACAGAGGGAAAGGAGGGGGTGTTTGGGAAGGATAGGAGACCATATCATAACATTCAGATTTTGACAAAGGGCAGGGCTAGCATGGAGAGGCCTGTAGCCAACCAGTACATCCAGTTGTGGTGCGAGAAGTTGTGAAGGGTCCCACATTACCCTCCCACTGCCCACCGCAGCTGCTGTGGACACATGGGACACTAAAACCCAGGGGTGCTCATAACTCCACTGTTGGAAGAATCTATCAGCTTGATACAGCCCCAAGCAGGACATCACCCATTGCCTACAGCAGGTGCAAGGAGCTCACCTCCATGGTGACACAAGCTACTGACCAAGCACGTACAAGGAAACAAGGCTCTGGTCTTCCCACCTTTTTTGCATCGTCCACCTAGTTCAGCTCCAGAGCCAAGGGAAAAGGAAAACAGGTCTATTTGGCATGGCAGGAAAACTGGGTAAGCAATGCTCCTGCTGTCTGGGAGCAGCTGCCAAAGTCTTTGCTAAGCATTAACAGAGGCAAATCTTCAACTATCTCCATATTGCATCGATATGACCCTGTGTCTTTTCTTAAAACATCCCAGTGTGGGACTCAGCTGTTTATATAAGAACTAGAGCTTTAATTTCCAAAACAAGCCCCAAAAGTCACCTACTGTCTGAAGCTTTTTTGTGTGATTGTAACAACCTGAAAACACCATCTGGATTTTCCACTGCAGCTCCAGAAATTAAGGGCCAAGGACACCCTTTTTCTGAGTACCCTCAGCTGGTACCACCCTGGCTGACCATCCCCGAAGTGGACAGACAGAAAGTGGAGGGACCTCTGAGGACAGGGACCAGCAGGAGAGGTGAAACTACCCCTGCTGCCACTCTCGCACTGGTGTGAGGCAGCTGGGGACAGGGCTCCAACCCCTCAGCCTTGGACCTGCCCCAGGATGGGGGAACTGGCTTCTCCCCATCCCAGGGCCAAATGCAAGACCACCCTCCCAGTGCGGTCTTGGGTCCTTTCTTTGGCCACAATAATCAATGTCCTTTGTAAGCAACAATTTCTGCTACCGCAGTTGTGTTGCCAGCAGCTGTGAAGGAGAAGATACAGAAATCCTTTATAAAATAGATTTTTTCCTCTTTTTTTTGCTTTGAGACATTCATTAAAAGCCTCATATTAAACAAAGATACATTCTACCTCCTCACTGGGATAACAGCTTTAATCAAAATGTCCATTTCCATGATCGAGAGAGAAGCAGAATAAAAAGCAAATATAGATGGAACAAGGCCCCAGGAAAGCACAAAAGTAAACCATCCTCCAGTATTCCTGTGGAATAGCAAGCTTTTCTCCAGGTTCTTTTTTCCTTCCTTTATTATAAATGTACATTTTTGGTTGTTTTAAAGCAACAAAAAACTCTTTGAGCTGATGTGAATGCTCTCATCCTTGCTGGAAAAGGTATCCAGGCCTTCCACTGTCTTTGCAACAGCTGTTAATGTCCTGAAACGTAGTTTGCACTGAACATTTCCAGCAACTCCAACCAACACATAATTTGTCGTGAGTATTGGCAACCAGCCTGCACAAGCTCTCGAGAAGCTGCTCCCCACCACCACTGGGAGCACCTCAAAGCAGGGTAAGTCCATCACCTGGAAAATCAAACCTGTAGAAAAAACATGAACAAGGCAAATCTTCTGCTCCATGTTCTGCTCTGAGACGCCATGGGAAAAGACTGTGGAGACTCAGGAGCCCAGCAAGGTGCTCCTCTGCAATAGTTTCTAGCTGGCTTTTGTTCCCTGTAAATTCACATTTGGATGCACAGAAAGCATAAAATTTGGGATGCTGTTTTACCTGTACTTGGCTCCTTCTTCATCAAAGCAACGTAGCCATGGCAGCAGGCACAGTACCCATGAGGCCATGTAGCCATCACATGAGTCTGGGATCCACCCAAAATTTTGCCACCTACTAAACAGTGTTGCAGAGGAAGGAGAAGAGAAAAAAGGGAGCCCAGAGATGAGACAGCCCATCTTGAGGTGCAGTCGTTCCCCTGACACAGTCAGGGTTATGCCCATGAAAAACACCTCCACCCCAGACATTTTCAGTCTGTGCACCAGTAAGCTTAAATTTACTAGCTAGTGAGACTCAGTGGGAAATCTTTAGGAGCCTAGAAATCAAAGTGAGTTGAAAACAGCTGAGATCTGGCTCACGGCTGTTCCCCCAAGGCAGAGGCTCTGAGCTGCTCATCACAACCTGCACCCTCAGAGCTGCCAGGAGCAAGAAGCACTGCACCCATGGAGATGCTGAGAGCACTGGGAAGCGGGACAGAAAGGGACACATTCTCACCCAAAAGCTGCCAGCCATGCTGGCAATTTTATCCCGCACCTTGCATTCATTAAAGTTAATGGTCAGAGAGGAAATCAGCAGTGGCAATGCGAGCAGTAACCACGTCAGCAGTGCAAAGAATTGCACTGAAAGCTAGCGAGGGTCTGGGGCAATAACAGGAATGGAGATTGCCTCTTCTGGGCTATCAGTACTAGAGCTGGCAATTAAGCACTTGTCAGCTGTTGTTGATGATGGTGTTCTAGGGGAAAGGAGCAAACAACGTCCCAGCTTTGAGTGGGAAGAAGAGCCAGTGCCATGTCAGCATTTTTCATCCTTACCAGCTCTGGACGGTGGACAGCAGTTCTTCTTGAGGAAGTTTTTTTTGAAAGTAGAAGCCCTGAAAACATTAAATTCAAACCTCATTAACTGTATAGAATTTATCCGTGATCCAGTAGAGTTTTGTTTTCGCTGTGATGATTCTTATAATTATATAATTTACAAGGAAATTGGGATAGGAAAAACTTTTCTCACTTGTCTCTAGTGGCAGATCGTAAACAATTTATCATGCAACACAGCGATGGCAGCTAGAAACTCAGCCCAAACTTCCCTGAAAAAATCTGCAATCTTTGGCTGAATAACTAACAGTGGAAACGCACTGCATTTTCCTAGATTAGGATTTTAAAGGTAAAATATGCTTCATTCCCCCACTCAGCACCTTCAGAAAAGAAATAAAAGAGGAAGAAATCCCTGTCTGAAGCATTTCACTGCATGCAAAAGCTTGGTTTGCCTTCAGAGCCTCAGGGTTACCTGCTCTGGGAACTTCTGTACCAAGATGCTTTTAAGAAAAAGTTAGTGGGGTGTTTTTTTCAGGACATGTGTCAGCTGGTTTCGTGGAGTGAAATGAGGATGTTTACGTCGAACATCTCCACAGCTGAGACATCCGATCTAGGCTCTTTTTATAGCTTTTTTTTTTCAGAAGACTAATAAGCACTTTAGGGCACAATTTATCCAGCCAGCTCCAGACACCTGCTTTGGGAGGGCATGCGCCGTGCGGGCTGCGTGGACCAGGAGGATGAGGGTGAGCAGATCAGCTGCAGATATCTCTTTTCACCCCAGGAGACAGGGAAAGCAAAGAAAGTATTAGATTTGAAAAGGAATGACTTTTAAGAAATGAACAAATCCCTCAGTTTTCTACCAAGTTGCTCATTGCAGCTATAAGCAGAGCAGAGACACTTGCTGTTACATATTTATTATATTTTACAGCGCCAGGAAAGCTTTCGAGGGGTAGGATGCCATCTGCTGCTCCAAAAGGCTATTTCCTCCCTTCCCATCCCTCCACAGCAGGCAGCTTGTGCCAGTGGGGGGAAATATGAAATATGTTTGGATCATTTTCAAAGTGAAAATACTTTCACACATGAAACAAAATTTGTCAGGATTATAGAAAGCAGAGTGAAGAGTTTAATCTCAAAAGCACTGGCTTAGTTATGAAGAAAAGTTTGCGCATCCCAGAGAAGACATAAAATTTTTACCCACAGACCAGCTCACAAAGAGTATTGGAGTTTGTATAATTTTCAGTTTAATGCCAAGACTTGCTGCTAATTCTGCCAGCGCCCATCTCCATTACCGCAGAAACAATCATTTCCACAACTGTGAGTTGCTGCGACGCCCTGTGACCCTGAAATATAGTCCCAGCATGTCTCTCTAAAATCTGTGGTGTGAAGAACAAATTAAAACACACTGTTGGCTCTTGGGGACTGGAGCTTAAACCTGCGAGCACGCTCTATTAAGTCCAGTAATAGACACCAGTCATCCTCAGCCACACAATGGAAGTAAAACGGGATGAATAGCACACCATCAGCTCCGGCACTCCAGCAGTAATAAGCGTCACGCTGGGCTCACTGCACTGACTAATCCATAATTTATTTGGCTTCATAAATATCAAAACATACCACAGCTGTTAGTACTCCAGTGCAAAACCCGCAAATATTGCTTCAATTATTCAGGAGCTCATCGTAGGAGCCAGTCAACTGCTTCAAAGGTGCAATTTTAGAAGGTATCAATTACTCGGGAGTTTCAGCAGCACAGTTGCCGGCCAGGCCGTGGGGTGACCTGGCACAGGGAGCACTGGGAGCACCAACAACAAGAATAAAAATTGCCTCTCCCTCAAAAATAGCCTGAAGCCTTGAGCCCCACACAGGGAGGGATGCAGGCATCTCGGTGGCAGCGTGCAGAAGGGCTATGTACATCCCCTGCAACCCTTGAAGAGGTTTTTTCTTCAGCCTCTCACTCTGAGGGGCTGATGAAATGATCGTTAAATCAACAATCCCAAAAGCTTGTACTCCTATACTTACCCTCTGCGCAGGACACGAGCCAGGCTTGCTTGAATGATGGAGCCCAGTAACTCTCCAGCAAGGAACCACCACTTGAAGCAATTCTGGGCTTTCCCTTCTGAAGGCACTTCCCTTTCCCAATGGCGTTTTGGTGCCGAAGACAAAACAAGAGACTGTGGCCAGCTGCCTGGTGGTTTGAGGCCAGGGTTAGAATTGCCAGATGGCACAGTGGCTAACGCATGGGCATCAGGTCCCATGCACCTCATCCCTGTCTGTGCTCACACTGCAGATTTCCCCCTCTACTGGGGTTCATACATCGCATCCCCTCTGCTTAAAGCCAGGTTTCCAGGTTGGACTGGTTCAATCACAATGACCGTGTGCTAGTTTGCTAGTCGCCTTTTATGAGCCAATACATTTTTCCACTGAAAAAAAAATAAAAGATCAATTTAATTCTAACTTCTCTCCTGTGCCATCCTCCTGCAAAGAACTGGGAACAGGAAAATAAGATACTTGAAGGAGCAGATGGCGTCTTGCCAGTGCTCCCCCTTAATAAGGTACATACCCAGTGGTCATTTGCTACAGGAAAAGGGGAATGTCAAGGATAAATTAGGTATTTGCAAGCTTCAGGAAAACAGGCATTCAACAGGAGAAGATGATGAGGTTCCCTATTGAGAGGAAAGGCTGAGCTGAACTATATGAGACAGCAAAGAAGCCACATCGAAAAGCTTGATGGCAAAACACAAGGGAAAGGAACACCCACTGGGCTCTGTGGGGAGTTTTCTTCAGTGTGAGACGAGCATGTGAACCCCACGTACAGGACAGCCTGACCTGGCTCTGTACCCATGAGAGAAGGGACAGAAGAAAACATGGAGCACTCTGAGGAGAGACACAGTGTGTGAGGGGTGGAAAGGGACCTTCAGAAAAGCGAGCAGGGGAGTAATATCTCATTACTTCATTGGGAGCTCCCGGGGCAAGGGAGGAAACCAAGCTTCAAAACATTGAAATAGATAAAAATCTAGGGAAGGTTTGACACAGGATGTAGGACCGGTCTCTGTCACTTAAATGTTACAGAAAATTTTTATTCCTGCTGCAGAGGAGCCTCTGCTGCTGTTGAAGGAAATTTCTGGGGCTGTTTCAGGTGCAGGCAAGCGCAGCACCTTCACGCCAGGCTGTGCTTCATGGCAGGGAGAGCCTGTGGGAAGCATCCACAATGCACTGCCCAGCTCGTGGTGCAACCGAGAAAAGATGCACGGTCTCACAGGAAATCATGTTCACAGGGATCATGGCCATTGCTATCACGTAGTGATGTAAAAAAAACCTCCATCCTCGTCTCATCATCACCTCTCCCCTCCAAAAGTAACCCCAAATGTTGTCTCAGTGCAGAGACACGGCCTGACCCAGTGCGTCCAAGGTGTCTTTGCTCTCTAAGGCACTCCTGCACCACCACAGCAGTGTCACCGTCTGCCCAACCCACAGGAGAACCATGGAAGAGTCTAGCTTCACATGAGGCACCACTGGGGCCAAAAGAGGAGGGAAAGTCCTCTATCCATAGGGTCTGGAGAAGAATTGTAGGGCTGCTTACCTCTGGGAAATCCTGAATGTGGATTTTCAGTCATCTACAAGCATGCTCATGGATAGACATCTCAGCGGAACAGTCCCCTCAGCTTCTCTGTGAAAAGTGAAACTAAACAAAGAATATTATCTGGAATAGATGTTAGCGTACCCCAGGAAAGAGACTTAGCCTGGCCAATGCCTGCTATACCTTTAGTCAAGCAGGCAGGACAAAGTCAAATAAAATTCAAGTGTGACCAGACCATCAGCAAATCCCATTTGAGGCTCTGAAGCCAAACTCTGTAAGTTAAACTCAAATTTATTTTCATGTCCAGACACTAGAGACCTGCTAGCCCAGTTTGGTCCATTCCTTTGCTCCAGAACTGGGCAGCTGTTTTCCTGCATGTCCAAAAAGTCTGTAGGAGGTCTTTGTGATCTTTCATAGGAGCAGAGCAAACTCCTGGTGCCTCAGCATGGCCAGAGCTGTCACAAGGTCTCCTAGGTCTCCCAAGTCCAGACCTTTTTTTAAACAGATGACACCTTTCTTGTCCCATGACTTTTGCAAAACACAAAACCAAACAAAAAACCCCAAAACCTCCATTTGTGTGTTGTATTTCTATTAAAGGGTTTGCTGAAGCAAAGCAGGGCCATTTCCTTCAGTAAGGGAAAGGGCAGTCAGCAGGGAAGGGCACCCACTGCCAGGCAGGGCTCCTGCAAGCGAACAGCACGAAATTTTCATGCAAACTTCCCACCAGGGCCTCTGGAATAAAGCTCCAGATTTTCCTGCCCTTAATGAATAAATCACTCTGACTCATTAGTGGAGTCTCTGGCACAAGGGCAGCAAGCATCACCTTTGCTGAAGAGCTGACCAAAGAACTGACATGACCAGAGATAAATGTTGCTCTTAAACTTGTGCTGAACAAGACATGAAAACCACGTTAGCTCATAATCTCACACACAGCAATGCAACGTGGGGATAATTGAGATACAAGTGCTGCTCAGGCACCAACTTCAGAAAGATTTTTTTTTACCCTTAGTAGGCTAACAAACCATTTGCAAAGCAGTCAAGCACTTTTATGTATTTTTTTGGGTAAGCATAAGTGTTCCCCAAGTCTCGTGGGAACTGGCGTTTTCTTCTAGGATGGCATGTGCATCTGGGGGAAGCTTTTGTACAGCACCAAAAACAAAGCAGCTGTGAAAGCCCTCTTAAAATAGCTCTGATAAATCTAATACCACGGGGCTGTGTGCTCTATGTTTGCACAGCCCAGGGAGCAGCCTGGATCAGCCCCACACGTCCCCAAAGCCTACGGCAATGGTATCGCAGGCCCTCCACATCCTTCTTGAAACCAGGTGAGCACGGCGTGTCCTGCTTTGTGCCCCATCTTCCCTGGGCTGGTTGGCCTTAACCCAAGCTCACAGCCACCACCAGTGGCTGATGGGGCTGACGCCCACTGCCTGATGAGCTGCAGGAGAGGGGTCTCAGTCGGTGCCCCGTGCACTGGCGTATCCTGGGGTTTTGTGCAAGACCAGCAGCTCGAGCATCTCCCATAGCACACATCCTGTGGCTGTCATACAGCCCAGCCCTGCGGGAGCCTTTCTGACTCTGGGCTGTGCTTTGTGAAGCTCCACAAGCAGGACCTGTGATGCTGCACAAAAGCATCGCTGAAAGAGGGACTGTCACATCCGCTCTGACACCCGTTCACAGTCCCCAAGAGGCGCAGCTCCCAACTACACTGTCTGGCTCTCCCTCCAGTTCTGCCTTCTCCCTCCTTTCTCGTGAATAAAATAAAAAGCGGAATAGAAGTAAGTTTTCTGGAGCTGACGCACATTTCAGAGCAGCTGAAGGTCTCATTTTCCTAATCAGGCACTTTGGATGGGGCAGTGTGGCAGCAAGAGGTCCAGGTCCAAATCCAGCCTTGGCTCTGTGCAACTCAAGTGAGCTCAGTCCCTGCTGGTATGGAAAGGGAGGAGCAACATCAGTGGTGCTGGTTCAAGAGCAGGGGTCTCATGTTCCTGGATGTGAATGGACCTGGTCCTGCAGAAGAGGAGGAAGGTATTTAGGGTGTGCAAGAGATTATTCAGCACATGCCCATGCAACAAAAAACTGCCAGCACTGAAGCGAATGGCTTCTTGTGTAACCTCCCCTGACATGTGTCCCCCCAGGACTGACCACTTGCTCATGCTTTAAGAAGTACGTTTGGTGACTACCGCACACTCCAGACCCCACAATTTTGAGCCAGGGATTCTCAGCACCTTCTTTACTGCAGAAGCTCAGTAAATCCAATGCATATACAATCGAGTCTAGCTGCGACCAAGGAAAACATAAATGTGGGAAGCCTGCTACAAGAAAAGACAAGCAATACCCAAGCTTTCATAGAATCATAGAATGGTAAGGGTTGGAAGGGACCTTAAAGATCATGTGGTTCCAACCCCCCTGCCATGAGCAGGGACATCTTCCACTAGATCAGGTTGCTCAGAGCTCCATCCAACCTGCCCTTGAATACTTCCAGGGAGGGGGCAGCCACAGCTTTTCTGGGAAACCTGCTCCAGTGTTTCACCACCCTCATGGTGAAGAATTTCTTCCTTATATCTAATCTAAATCTGCCCTCTTTTAGTTTACAGCCATTCCCCCTTGTCCTATCACTACACACCCTTGTGAAAAGTCCCTCTCCATCCTTCCTGTAGGCCCCTTCAGGTACTGGAAGGCTGCTACAAGGTCACCCCAGAGCCTTCTCTTCTCCAGGCTGAAGCACCCCAACTCTCTTAGCCTGTTCTCATAGGAGAGGTGCTCCAGCCCTCTGATTATCTTCGTGGCCCTCCTCTGGACCCACTCCAACACATCCATGTCCTTCGTATGTTGGGGTCTCCAGAGCTGGATGCAGTACTCAGTCAGTATATGAAGATATGGAGGCTGTCTGCTTTTAAACTTCACAACTTTGCCACTCTGCAGAGTACTACAAGCAGCCACTTTGCTGTGTACACCTGTAACAGCTTTAACTTCAATAGTATATAGAGGGAAAGAGGTAAACACCTCTTCTGTTCCTAGCTGAACACCTCTCTGGCACCATCAGCTGGAGCAGATAAACACACTGCTCTTTAAAACCATCACAAAACCACCTGTGACTGCAGGATTACAGTTGTTTAACAGCTCAGTTGATCTGAGTTATCTGGGAAGTGTCCCTGCTGCTGGGACGAGCTGTGTTCAGCGCTGCCAGTCCCACAGGGTTGCTGCCATTTGTGCTGTTAACATCCTGTTTCCCAACACAGACAAGAACACTTGGAGCAATGAAAAATAATAACACAGATTCAGGTACCATTCCTGCATTTGGAAAAGCATCAGGGTAGGATCCATACTGACTTACCCTGTCACGCCATGGTGCCGAAGCTCATGATTTAGACTCTGAAACAAGTTGAGTCATATGAGTACAAAATCCCTCAAATGGCTGACGGAGCCCTCAGGAGCTGCTGAAGAGGAACATTGGATGTTTAGGTGGATATCGAGCTTATTGAGAAGACAAAGGAATGACAGACCTCAGCTCTGTCTGCTCTCATGCTGTTTCACCTCTGGAATTACTGCCGCTGGGACCTTTCTGCTCCTTAAGCGCTGAGCAGCTTGTGCCTGTGTCCCTACAGATGGCAGACCCCCAAAATGTTGCACAGGGAGGTCTGACTCTGCCAGGAGCCAAAGCAATGATGAAGTTGTCTCCTGCTTGTTGCACCCAAACTTTCCCATTCTGTACCTCTGCCAGCCTGCAGAGGTGGAACACAGAGACATGGCTGTGAGGTCTTGGGGACATCTCCACAGGGGCAGAAACCACAGCAGATCCAGATCGGTTTGAAGCGGGAGCTGGTGCTCTGCCTTTGGGCCGTCCTCCCCTCCAAGCAAAACAACTTCGTCTTGATTTCTGCGTAAGCAATTGAATGAGATGTTCATCCAGAAACTAAAGAACACTTTACAGCTGTGAATCATGATTGTGTGAGACAGATAATTAGGCAATTAGAACAATTAAATGTTAAAAAGACACCATGTCTAGAAATGAGGGCAGGAAAAATTCTTGCAGGTTTTTTCCTGTGGAAGTTTTTCAAATGGTGGTGATGCAGGAGCAAGCAGCTGGAGAGAAGAGAAAGGAGGGAGGAGACAGACAAGATGCTGAGCTATGGGCTGTGAGTATTCTTGGGCAAGGCATCCAAAAATCAATAGTTGACCCTGTGAATTTGAAGTGGGATTTCCTAGCTGGTTGATTTCACTCATCAAAATCATCAATCAAAAACCTACAGAGAAAAACAATTACACATTATTTGGGCTTTGGGGCTGTTAAGCGACTTTTTGCAACCTGAACATTTTGATACTGTGGTAAGCCAGAGCCACTGTTCAGAGCAGTCTTGGCTCCAGGCCTCTCCCTGGGGAGCCGCGTTTCCTATCAGGCTGCAACAGCCTGTTCTTCTTCTGGGGGATAAAATTTGCTTCGTCTGCCTGGGGTTTTTGAGTCTCTCGTCTCTCATACATGGCTGACCAAAATGCACTCTTGGATAAAACTGATCACAGAGTCATTTGTGGTCTTTGCTTTTGCTATGCTGTTAGCTTGCTGATTTGCACAAGAGCTTCAAGGTGAACCTTCACTTGGAATAAACCTCAGTCTGCCATGTTGAGAAGGTAGTTGGCTGCATAAGCCAGGTCTTCGCTTTGCAACACTGCAAGGATTTAATGCTTACATCTATATCTGCAAGTGGCATGGGACATGTTTCACACGTGTGCCCCAAGACCCCTCTTTGATGGGAACCGGTGTGGTAAGTGGGGACAATCAGGATTATGGTTTCAAAAGCTTATTCCTGATGTGGACTTAGAGGTAAATGGAAATACACTCAGTCAGCTGCCTCCACCCTTCTGAACCACGTCCAGCTTTGCAGGGCCATTCCGGGTGCCCATGCCCTGCATTTCCTCATAGCACAAACATGCCGTGCCAGCAGCATTTCCCTTGCTCGCACCAGTGTTGGTGCTGCAGCTGTGGCTTCGTGCCAGTCGTGTCCCTGGGGCAGAGCTCTGCACTGGCTGTCCCCAGCCCTCACCACCATGCATGGTGGACATGGCTATAGGTGGATATGGTGGTATGCTTGTGGGACTTCAGAGAGGTCCCCCTGGAATTTAAAAATATCAAGTCCTCCTTCCCTTACAAAGGAGTCAGCATTTTGGTTCTCATCACAAGGACCAGATCTAATACCAGGACACAGAAGGGACCATGGTGCTTCAGGTTGAGACTTTGACAGATGCTCAAGAATTGCCCCAGCTCTCTGGTTTGGGCTGCTTTTGTCTGACTTGATATCTGGTAAACCACATCCAGAAATGTGAGGCAAATGGTTGATTTTGGTTTTTTGGGCTGGGATTCAGGTACCTGGGTGCAGCTTATAGCTCTGCTCCCACCTTTCTGGGGATCCTTGATCACTTTCTGGCTTGTCCAGGCACTGGTGTCTACAGATGTGGAAAGTGGCACTGATTCTACTTGTCAAAGTCCATCAGGTAAAATCCGCTTTGGCACAGGCTGACGTTCTTTTTTTCTTGTAACAACAGTACAGGAAGGCTCAAATTGCTGGCGCTAACACTCGAGGCTTTTTTCAGCATTTATCTCTGCCTTGCACATCGGGCTCTCCAACATCCCATCACCCAGTGCAGAAAAGCGGGCACCTTCCCAGCCTTCTCATCCTGCAGCACCTCGCTACTTGTGCCTGCTAAGGCTGTCCCCCCTCCACCTGCCCCTGCCTCCGCATCCTCAGCTCACCTCTTCCCAGTTGCCTCGGCTTGTTAAACCAGCCTTTCCCAGCTCTTTGTACCATTCTCGATGGAAGGAGAAAAAAGCAAATTTTAAGTGCAGAAGGACTTTTCTGGTTTTCACTAGCACTGTTGGGTTTTGCCGTGGAAGAATCACTGACGTCTGGGAAGGGGCTGGATGCAGCCTTTGTGTCACAGCAGCACATCCCCACCGACGGGAATGTGGTGCGAGGTGCCACGGTGCTCATCTGTCCCACTGCCACACCAGCCTCCGGGCTGAGCTGAAGTAATCCCTTCTTAACACAGCAGGCCATGAGAAAACCATTATGAAGACTCGCTTCCCGCTTTCCGTGTTTGCCAGCAGAGCAAAGGCGAGGTGCAGGGCGGCTCTTGCTCCTCTCTTCCCCTGTGCCTGCTCCTCGGTCCCTCCTGCTCTGATGTCATTTTGTATTCTATCTCCTCTCTCTTGCATTTATTTTACTTTTAACCTTCACTCTCTTGCATTTACCCCAGCCAATAACTCACTTTTAACACTGATTTCCAAAACATTCCTCAATACCTTTTGGTGAGTGCCTGTCCGCATTTCGGAGGCATAGCGTCTTCTAAGCGAATCTGTCCTTCCCTTTCTCCCCCTCACACAATCCTGCCCAAATCTCACCATACAGCATCAGACACGCCCCCCTATTCGATATATGCCCTTTTACTGTTATTGCTGTGTATGAGTGCCAACCATGTCACAGCTTCCTTTGGGATTCCTTGCCACAATCAGGTTTTGCAATGATGTTACATTCTCAGGTGCCCACTGGCACAGGTCTTTAAGTGGTTGAGGTACCTGTGCTGCAAACACTTTAAAAAGTAACTTTACCTATTCAAATTAAACATATAATAACAGTAAAAAAAAAAAAGGGTTAATGAAATTTCAACCTTATTGAAGCAAATGGGAATTCTGTCACTGACGTCAGTCAAGCCAGGGTTTCACCCAGAATTTGAGCAAGGGAGCTCAGATGGGCTGATAATAGAAACAGGCCAGCTCTGAGCGATGGATCTCAGCCTGAACTCCCCCGCCCCGCAAAGATTACAGCATGGCTCTCCCTCTAATTGCTGTAAGAATAGCTGTCTTATTGCCTATGTCTTCTGCAATTCCACTACTGAATGAAGGATGCTTCTGATACAAATGAAAGGAAAAAAAAAAAGACACCAAAACCCACACAAATTATCCTGCCTTATGCACTTATGAAATGAGAAGGTTATTACAGCAGAGAGGAATTAAGCTACAATGCTGATGCTCTGTCTCACTGAGGGTTTACAGAGTGGTAATTAAGAGAAGCACTTTCTGCATAAGAGAGCTCTTCTGCTGCAGAGGAAGAAAAAACATTTCTGCTCATTTTAATCAGGCATTGACGGATGGCATTAATCAGTTGCAATAACGTGTCAGCATCTCCCTCATGCTCGAGCTCTGCAGATCTCCCGTAGCTGTCGGATAACCCCAGCACACTCCCTTTCAGACTGGACCACAGCCCATGGCGCTGGGGAAACAGGCAGCGGGTTCAGCAGGCACTGAACACAGCCCTTTTCAGATCTATTAGGACAAGGAAATGCCAGCCCCCACTGCTTATTTATTTGAACACTTTCAGCACGGCTTTGAAATCCCTCCTGCTTCACAGACACTGAGCCCTGACGTCTCTGTGCACACACGAACGAAGACAAACCTCTTCCCCCAGGTGAGGTTGCTCCTCCCCATGGGCATAAATCACCGGAGCAAATTTCAGAGCAAGTCACACAAGCTGGACACGTATCTGCAGTGGAGATGGACTTGAAGGAATTTATACAGTGAGTGCTTCCTTTCAGGATGGTCCCTGTCCACCTCCACGAGCAGTCTGGCTTCGGCAGGCTGCAGAGAGGACCTCAGGAGCAGCACAGTGCTTTCAAGGTCTCTTTGCACCCACACACACCGCAGCACCGGGAGCATTTGCCCCTGGGAGGCTGGGGATCCCCTTGTCTCCACACTACAGGCAGGGAAGCAGAGCATGGTGAGCACAAATTGTGGATTTGTGATTACTTGGTTAAAGTTTCTAAATAGAAGTAAAGCAGAGAGACACAAGGGTAAGAGAAGAAGAAATGGCAGAAAAAATGCCAGTGCTCATGCAGGTTGAGTTTTGGTTGGTTCAGACGTGGCTTTTATGGGACAGCTTCTGCTTACCATGAAGGAAAAGAAAAAATCACGAACTCAGTGTGGTTTCGACTTTTAACCAGCTCTTAAGGAAACCATGAGTCACACCTTCTTCATGTTGGCTTGTCCAAGCCCATGAGGACTGAAGATGGCTTCCCCCACTGGCGTCCCAGACAGCACACCATGCAGGTCCTGCCTTCTCCCCGAGCCTGGGACAGATGTTCATCCAAAGCTCTGGGACGGAGCAGGCTGATGCTAAATGCACTCACCAGGACCTTCTGTCCAGCCTCTGTTGTGTGCTGGGAAGTAACAAAGGAGCCAGCACCCTGTCCCCAGCCTGCAGCTGCACAGCAAAATACTGAGCTATCACTGCCAAGTGATAACGCTGCACATGTGTCCTTCCCGGGGACAAGGGATGGGGGAGAAAGAGGGAGTCACATTTGCCAGATTTTTAATAGTCAGTTGCAAAGTGCTCCAGTGCAAGAGCTATAGAGACAACAGCCTTGAAGCATGGGAATAGCTGAGAGCAACCTTTGCTTTTATGTAAAGTGCAAACAAAAAAAATCCCTTTAAAAAAGCAGCAGCAAACAAGCCCAAGGTTACTGGCCAATACATGTGATTTCAAAGGCTGAATTTCTGACTCTTTCCTTTTCTTTTAATCCAAGGTTGAATTTCTCTCAGAATTATTGTTTGGATTATGGTCTTGCTCTGAAAGAGGATATATCTACCTCTCTGTGCCAGCGACGAAAAATGTTGCTATTCACATCTCATTGGAGGTGCTAGAAGAAAGTAAGCGCTGCTTGTAAATAAGCTGCCTCGATAATTAATTGCCAGCACAGACAGCACAATAGAAAAGATCCAGAAATAAGTTATTGCAAATACAATTTCAAACTAACAGTGCACGAATAGCTTTCGAAAAAGCCTCTGAAAAGCAGACCCTGAGTTTCAGAGAGAAGTAAAACACCACCAATCCACTTGTCTCTGCTCTCTGAATGGGAGGTCTCAGCCTATTTGACTTCAGACAGCACGTAGCCCAGAAATGAGCCCACATCAGCGCCCCTGGTTGGAAAAGAAAAAAAGGGGATTCAAATCAGCAGGGATGAGTGAACAGTGGCACGGTCACAGGGAGCAGAGGTGGGAGGAAGAAATGTGGTGGGTGGATGGATGGATGGATGGATGGATGGATGGATGGATGGATGGATGAAAAGTGCAAAGTGTGAGACACACAGAGAAGGCAAGTTTTAACAAGGCTGGGTTGCCACACACTTGGCCTCACCAGAGAAACATCTCAAAAGTCCATCTGTCCCTCAAACCACGCAACCACAGACACATCCCAAGCTGTCAGGAGAGTGGACAGACAAGGGCTCGGGATATACTTTGGCACAGACATTATGCAGGGCAAGGCACTGGCATGATTACATACATGGCTGTGTAAATGTACATTCAAAAGCCAGACTCTTTGAAAAGAGGTACAAAAGGGAAGGATATGGGGTGGTCAGATGCCCCAAGCCTGTCAGTGTTTAAGAGGCATTTGGAAAATGCCCTTAATTATATAACATGCTTTATCTTTTGGTCAGCCCTGAAGTGGTCAGGCAGTTGGACTAGATTGTTGTAGGTCCCTTCCAACTGAAATATTCTATTCTATTCTATTCTATTCTATTCTATTCTATTCTATTCTATTCTATTCTATTCTATTCTATTCTATTCTATTCTA
>Ga0065711_1026440_pt1 | contig 71144 bp, 43 predicted proteins | sample Hoacrofraction12_FD_59098 | JGI IMG/M metagenome (GOLD analysis project Ga0065711, IMG submission 59098) | Hoatzin crop microbial communities from Cojedes, Venezuela - Epithelial fraction 12 v2 (version 2) | ecosystem: Host-associated > Birds > Digestive system > Esophagus > Crop | place... | reverse complement strand
TGGTGAATCCATGCTGACTACTCCTGATAACCTTCTTTTCTTCCACTTGCTTGATGATGGCCTCCAGGATAAGCTGCTCCATCACCTTTCCCGGGATGGAGGTGAGGCTGACCAGCCTGTAGTTCCCTGGCTATATGGGATGATCTTCAAAGGTCCGTTCCAACCCAAACCATTCTATGATTCCCTGCAAGTTCGTGCATCACCTAAATCCTGTTAGAGCCTTCAGCGCAGGCCATAAACAGTTCCTGGCCTGGTTCGCAGGTTGAGCTGGAGAGGGTCCTGAGCCAACCTATGCGAAATGGATGATTTTATTCATGTCTGTCCACACGCGTTAGAGCCGCTCTGCAGAGATAGCAGCGTTGTGTTCGGCATGGCTGAGGACTGGTGATTTTAAAGGAAGGACCTCTGGTTTGGAGCGCTTAGGCAGGGACTGGTGTGAAACGGCTGGTAATATATTTTCATCACGCGTTGTATCATGCTCCTTTTTTTGAAATAAAGTGCTCCTGGAGATGAAATTGTGTTGGACAGTTCTGAAGCTAGGAAAACACATTTTATGACTGTGTTATGCATCCATAAAAAGGGGATTTTATAATACTTTTGCTGACAGGCCCTTAAATAGACAGGCACAGGTAGGTGCTGCTGTCAGGTCCATGCAAATTACTGGTTAACTGGCCACATAAATTTGGAGTGAAATATAATGAATAGAAGAATAGATGAGGTGCATGCAGTGTCTGTCTGGGCAGAGTGGTTCAGTGCAAGCCAGCACTGCTCTGTTAGAGCCAGGAACATGCCATTCATTTAGAGGAGGCTCAAATGTTTGTTTAAAAAAAAAAAACAAAAAAAAAAACCCCACAACACAAAAAAAGAAACCACACACCCTGAAAAAAACAGGAAAAGGTAAACACAAGTCAAAATGCTGCAGGTCTGTTTTGTCCTTTCTCACCTGCAGCAGCCGAAAGCCACCATAGAGAAATGAATGAGTGCAATCAAATGCGACTTCGTACCACGCAGCCTGTTCTGTATTTGTTTGCATCTCTGGTGCTTAACCCTTTGTACTGTGTATGGTATTTATTTTAGCACATTCGATTTCCTGCAAACCCTCTTTCTTGTGGATTCTACTTCACTCCCCACTACCTTAAAAGCCTCTTCAAATATTTACCACGTGCCCTTTCTTGCTATGCTTCTCTTCTGCTTCTCCAAGCTGTTCCTGCCCTGCTGCCATGTGTCTCCCCATCTTCTCCCAGCTCTCCCTCAGCTGCAAAGTTGTCTTGTCTGTGAGCAGAAGCAGCCCTCCCAGTTTGTTGTTTCTGCTGTGCTGCTTCACCTGCACCATGTATCACTACCTCTTTGTGGCTCCCTGCAGCAGGACACCAGTTCACCCAGCACCGTCTCTTCCCTGCCTACGTTCCCTCCTCCCCCTCAAGCTGAAGTGAACATTGAGTATGTAAAATCAGCAGGTGCCATGAAGTTAAGTACCTCTCACTGTATTTTTCTTTCCTCTGAAAAAGCAGGAGGAAACAAAAGAGGAGGAAAAAGCAGTCAAGAAACAAAAGAGGTGTTTCCAGAAAAGGTTTGAAAAGAGATAGGGAGTCAGTGAGGCAGTGAGTATGTCTGAGCTCCCCATGGAGGTCTGAAAATCACCTGAGGTTTTTGTTCTTTTTTTTCACCCCTCTTTTTTTCCTTCTGTTGCCTGCTCTGTCATCAGAGACTTTCCACAAGAGTATTCAAGCTGTAGTAGCAGCCGTAGGAGAGGAAAACTTGGAGGCTGTGCCTGAGAAGAAAAGAAGGTGGGGGGAGGAGGAGCTGCAAGAAGATGTGAAAAGATGTGTAAGTGAGGAAAAATAAAAGGGCTTTTTAAAAACTGTCATGAACATTAATTTGAAGGGCAGAGAGAAAAAAAAAACCCACAACACTTTAATCTCAGAGCAATCAAAATGAGCAACACCACCATGGACGTACAGATGGTCCAAATGAAAGTTTAAAGAATTTCAAGAAAGACGAACCAGACAAACCCCTGCGATTTATCTCGAGCAGCAGAAGCCAGGAAAATTCTCCATTCCTCAGCTATGTGTTTCTTGGCTCCCAACATTCAATAAACTTTCCGATTCAAGAATTTTCCCCATCCTCCTCTGCCTGTCTCTCTTTGTGGCTTGCATTATCAGCTGCCTGACTACAATATATATTGTAGTACTCCACTTATTGCGGTTGACAGCTTCCCGTTTTCATAGAGCTTCTGTCCCACCTCTCAGAAGTTCTGGATAAATGGCTGGCGCAGCCAGATAACTACATTAAAATGAAGAATGCAGGAATCTGTTAAACCTAAATGGGAAAACAAAATCAGGAGAAATGGAAGAATTAGAAATATGATGACACAGGGAAACACGAGGCAAACATCATGAAGGCAGGGCTAGAATTAGGGGGAACAGATTTTGTTGCATAGGGTTTTATGAATTACTTGCCATGTTTGTGTTTCTTTGATTTATGGGTGAAAATTGATTTATCGCATTGATTTATGGGATAAGTTTCATACAGCCTTATTATTGTTGCTTGTACATGATTCTTCTGTTAAGTACCGTAACACTGTAATGTAACAGGAAGAAAAAAAATGATGGCTCTGCCTCATGGCATAATGCTGCTTAGCTTCGAAAGTCCCTTTGCTGCCCTGTGCAGCCATATCGCAGCAAGGCAATTCCTGGCTCTTCCCAGCTTTCCTCTGGCTGCATTCGAACCAGCAAGGGGTACGTGCAGATTCGAGCTGCCGCCGAAGCGGGCTGGTGCTGCCGCGAAAGGCTGCGGCTGCGCTGGACATGCAGAGCTTGGTTTGGTTGCTCCTGTTTTGCGGAGGAGGGCAGGGCGAGATGGATTGCCTGCCTGTGACCTCTCGAGTCTCGTTTGTGCAATTGGTAGGGAAAGTAAAGCTTCACACATGCTGGAAATGTCATCCTTTTGATTTGGTTGTATTTTGTGTGTGTGATTAATGGTTAATTTATGAGGGAGAACTGGTTCTGGCGAGGAAGGAGCCGGAATAGTTTGTGTTTTTTTCCACATGGTCATGCTCAGATTCCCCCACACTGGAAAAAAAAATCCGCCTCCTTTCTTGTTTCTTCCAGGGGAAGTCCGAAACCAGTCCTTGAAGATGACCTTAGCACTGAAAACAAGCAATTCGTTGTTGTAGCGTGGAGCTGGTGACACAGAGTCCTTTTACTATCAGTATAAATGCATTTTTTTCCTTGCGCCGTAATACCCTTATTAGTGCAGGGAAAGCTAATGAATTAAAGCTATCCTAACTCCCTCAGTTTTCCTTCCCATGTTCCAGGCTTTCTCTCACTTTATGCTGGTCCCAGAAAACAAAAAAGTTTACCTGATTTGTAGAAAGGGTAAAATAACCCAGGGCTTGCGTGGAGCTGGTGCGCATGCATGGCACGTCCCTGCTTTCTGCCTTGCACAGCAGCTGCTTCACGGAACCATCCTCCCTCAAAGTTTGGGTGGCTCAGATGCTGCAGCCGATGGTTGCACTTGGGGTCAAATTAGGTTTGGCCATTTGCAGGAACAGGGAGTGTAAAAGTGTCTGTAAGCAACTTTGGGACCTGTGGTCCTGTGCTGCCTGCAGGCTGATGCAGCTGGGTGTTGGTCCGTAGGGAATCACTGGGCTTAGCGCTCAAGGAGGTTGGAAAAAAAAATGAAACCCTAAATTTTTGTTATTTAGGAGACCTCATGATTTTAACAAAACCACAAAGCAGGTCAAAGAGGGGATTCTGTGGGTTCAGATTCCTGCCGAGTCAGCTGCTTGCTATTAAACACGTCACTTGGCTGCTTGTCTTGTAGATCAACTACATCTTTGTAACACTGAGAAAGCGAGGCCTCATTAAAATGGGCGCTTCATTTCTACTGAGAGAATGCAAAAAAGATGGGGGGATGAATGTAGAAGCCCAAACGGAAAGGGAGGTGTGGTCTGGGAAGGCAGGAACGCGGGTCTGCTCATGCGGAGTTTCCCTTCCCCATGGGTGCTCCTGCCTGCATCAGTGGGGCTGGGCTGTGTCTGTGCAGCCCTCTTATTGGAAGTGATAATATGACTGTGTGTCTTCATAATAAATATTACAATAATAAAATTTAGAATTTGAAGCAACCTTTGTGGCATAAGCTACCTGTGTCTTAGAGTGGTTTATATTCCGTAATTGCTGGTAGCTAATGCTTTGGAATGAGGTCTTTCCACAGCAGCTATTTTTGTTGACTTTTTATTAAGCTACTTGGCACTGTGAACTCTTGAAGATACTTTCACTTCAGAGAATTTTTGTTTTAATTCCTGAAAGCAGTAGAAAACCAGCCCTTGGTCTATGACAGAATCCACAGTATAAAAGATTTTCAAAATCAAAACACGGCCAGGTCTGGCTGTAATAAACCAGGGAATTCATTAGAGTTCAGCTTTGTGTAGCACAGCTCCGCTTCTTAGAGTTCATATAAATCTGCGAAGCGCTACTCTTCTTTTTTGTTTCCCTGCTGATGTTGCAGAGACAGCACATTATTGGAAACTCTAGAGTGGGATTGCAAAGTATGCAAGTATGCATTTTCTGAGTCTCATTACCTGTTGTTAATGCTCTTCTGAGTGACTCCTAGTTGAAAAATTAAGACTCATGTTGCTCCTCTTGCTCTGAATATGGGTCTAGATCAGAATGTTAAATACTTTGGAGTTCAGGTGTGCGCAGATGAAAGGTTTTGATTCAGACTACTAATAGCATTATTATTTTAGCTTGAAGCTAATGACAGAATTACTAATGTGAACTCTGAATTTGCTAGCTACATGCTGCACTAAAACTTTTGATTCAGCCCTGCCAATTTTGCACCAAGTCTGTGGGAGTCCTCGGTAGGGAGACGCTGAGATGCTGGTGGGTACAGGGCCTACCATGGAAAGCAGTTGTGCTCCACAGCTGTCAATTCAGTTGCAATGCCTGGCGAAACCATTTCCATGTTGAGACAAGAAGACATTTCTGTGTGGGTTACTGGCCCATTTGTATGTGACAGTACTGTTTTACTCTAGTTGCAAGAGATACCGGAGCTGGGTGGGATGCCCTGTGTCATCCCCTCCCTCCCCAGCTGGAGATTAGGAGACACAAGGAAGACAACAGTTTGGGTGATCTTTGGTAATGTGACTGGTGGAGTTCTCAAAACTCTTCTTCTGCCATTGTGGAAACCTTGATGGGGATGACCTTGTAGCTAAAGCTTGAGAAAAGCCTTAAATACTATTTGGGTGGCCTTGTGCATGCCACATCAGTTAATCTTTTCAAACCTGTCCCTTTGCCCTTGAGCTCCCAGTTAGCCAGACTGTGGGATGCCTCAGCATCTCCTGGAGTTAATGGGCTCTCTCAGGGAATGAGTTATCTGAGCTCTTTTTGCGAGATCCGCTGCTGATGCCTCAGATCTTCTGAAAGATGAGAGTCTCCAGAGTGATGTCAGGATCTTCTTCCCCATGCCCCTTTCCCAGGGGGACCATCCTGTGCACACTCTCCTCCCCCAGCCACCGCTGGCCTCTGCTGATGCTGCAGGCACGAGCGATAGGGTTACTACTCTTTGGGCCCCGGAATACAGCTCATGCTTGCCAGATGAAAGCACGCTATAGGAAACCCTGGCTTTTGGTACCCTGAGTTTGTGGTTCCATAAGATTTCCATTTGTTTTACCCAGAGATTGCAGAAAAACACCTGCAGAATGCGCAGGGACTGAGGGCGTTACATTCATTATTTCCTTGGCAAATCTGTAATTTCCAACCAGTCCTTGTAAAAGAAGACACATATCAATATAACTATAACACACGTTAAAAAAAGAAACCTTATATTATTGTAAACTACTCAAAATATTTAAGAAAAACAATTGAGAATTTGCCTTGTGAAAGCAAGCAAAACTTTTATCTTCCACTTCAGGAGCAGAATCTGCATTATAAGTATTTGTCCATTTTTTGCCACTTTTCCAGCAGTTTGACCAGCTGGGGTGGTTTGTCCCATATGAGGACGCCCTATATCTTAGCAAATTGTGTTTTGAGGAGCAGTGAAAGAAAAGGAAAATGACTCTTATGTTTGAGCAGTACAGGCTGTCACAGCTTCCGATGAAAAAGATACTGGATTTTCATTCTCTGCAAAGTGACCTCCCGCAGCTCACTGACCCACAGGTCCCATCTGCTAACAGCAAACCATCACAACTAAAGGGATGGACACCCACCACAGTGATTGCTATTCTCGGTGGTTCTAGTAAACTAAATTTGGACCTATGCCATAGTCTACAAAAGAAGTCGTTCTTCTCTCTCCAAAGCCTTTCCAGCATGTTGCCGTGCTCTTAGGAAATGGGTTTGAACCCTGCAGAGTGTTTTTCCAGGTGATTCCTTCTCTGAACCAGCAAGCTCCATTGTTCATGGGTTTTAGGAAACAGTAATAAAAATTGTAGCTGGGAAGGAGAGTTCTTGCATTTACCTACAGTTCTCACACAAGTAGAAGCTTTGAAATCCAAACTGAAAATCTGGCTCATCCCGTGCCTCACATGCATTCTCTAGTTTCTCTCCTGATTTCCTTTGAGCTTAAAAATGAAAGCTGAATTCTTTTTGTGTTGTGAAAAACTTATTGGAAGCTAAAAGCAAAGTTACTCAAAATGAGGAAGAAGAGAAATTTCTTTTCATTCCTCTTTCCCCAAATATCTACACCATTTAGGTGCACTCTTTGGATTTTTACCTTTTCTATGTTGCAATTTTGGGGTCTTTTTACCCTTTTCTTTCCAAATTTAGGGTTTTTTGGATCTTTTGGGGTCTCCCTAATTAGGGGAAAGTTTGCAGGGAGAACTACAGTTCTCTGTGTCACTTATTGTTAAAGTGTATCAGTATCTGCTTCTCTTGGCAGAAGTGTTTGTCTCTAGACCCAGAACGTCAAGTAACAAAACTTCTGTTGAGGTGAGGTAACAGAGTTTAATTCAGTGTATAGATATGTATATGGTTAGTGAAGAACAGCTTCGCAAAAATACCACAGAAGCTAAACTGGTGAGATTATTCCTTCACTGAAGACTTTCTTGTCCATCATTTTGGGGAATAACACTTGTTTTCATTCTCAGTTATTCTGATTTCACGCCAAATTTGGTATTCTTTCACTTCAGCTGAAATTAATGTAAGAAATGGAGTAACATACAGCTAAAGTTATACTGAAGGCTAAAGTAAAGTGACTGGGCTTGGCTGAAAAGATGAAGGTTTCCCGTATGCATGTTCAGCAGAGGATTGTGCGGTGGAGGAGGAAAACACCTGCTACATCCATGTCAGCGTGTTGCTAGTGCTAATTCTTAAAGATATTTGTAATAGCATGAAGTCAATCTGAAACTCACTTTGTGCTTGTAGATTATAGATGCCCATTTTTTCTGCGTGCCTTTTGAAGAGTTGACTACTACTTAAGGTTACTGGTCTTGCTTCAGTAGAAAGACATGAAGTTATGGGTACTTAAATTAAAATTGATCTAGCAGTGGGGCAGAGCGCTGGTAGCTGTGTCAATCCAACACGGTGTCACTTTTTTCTGCTTTGGGAGTGTGTTTATTGTTAGTGCCATCCTTCTAGGATACTCATCAAAATCACGTTTAGTTGTCTGTAAGGTAGATGAATCAGAAGAGGAGTATGTTTTGAGATGGAGGAAAGGAAAATGAAGGCAATAATGAAAAAAGGAGGAATCCAAAAAGGAAATGACTTGGCAGTTCTGGTAATCTTGATAGGAGAGTGATAAAGATGAGTCTAATGATGGATGAAGACAAGACTTTGAGAGAGAGAAAAAAACAATACGGTCAGCTGCTTTGTTGGGCTTCTTTTATCCAGAGTCTGCCAAGGGCTTAAAATTAAGTGCAAACTGAGGTCAGAGAGTGTATGTCAGGTCTCAGGACCAGGGCATGACTTTGAGTAAACCACACAGGTCCGTGTGTAATAGAAGTATGTGATTAAGCCATTGGAAATACATTTGCCATGCTGAACATCTCGCATTCCATGCTCCAGCCTGGGCTTCTTACTCATATTCTCTTGTGTTTTCATGAGTTGTTCATTTAAAACAGAAGTTTTTCACAGCAGGAAACTGTTCCTTGATACATTTCCATAGCACCTAACTCAGCAGGGCATCTCTATTAATAGCAGCCCTGTAGGTCCCACCACATCAACTGGCTGTAGTAAGATTCCTCCAGCTGCTACTTCCCGATTAAGTTAAGATTAGGTGAGAAAGAGCTGTGGTTGTAGCGCATCTCATTTCATTTTATTTGCTTTTTGCTTTCCTTAAGCCTAGTACTTAAGAATTGCATGGGAATTTAGTTCTGGATCTTTTCCATAGCGTATTTAATTTTTGTTTACTGTTTGCTTTGAAGGGGGAGGGAGGGGGAAATGAAGCCAATAGGTACAGAGAATGAAGAACGTTACCTTGCATGGAGGTCTGAGATAATTTGGTGGTGTTTGGCTGGAGACTGGGGTGGCAGGGAGTAAATGCCAAAAAAAAAAAAGGCAGAATTAATAGGGAATGCATGTCATTCTGAATAATTTAAGTTAAAAATTTGATAAGTAAACAAGGCAGCAAATAGTAGGAGCAAGCATTACCCGTTTTTGTACAGAGAGATGAATTACTCCTGTAAGAGTCTGGCTTAGAGGTGCAAAAAGTACTTTTCCTTAAATCTTGTCTTTGGCATGAACCAGCGAGGCTCTTCGTTCTGTCCGTGGGATGAAGGCAGGTGTACTGCAAGTGTAGCCTCTGTGTCATTAAGCTGGGTGCCACCAATGGACAAAATAGCTTTTTAATCCACTGAAATAAATGGACATGGAGGCGAACAAAGTACAGAGATTAAGGTACAATAAATTACTTTCCATTCGAGTCATATTTTATAAGTAGAGCTATTTATGGCTTTTTTTTTGACTGAGAGCAGAGATGATAATAATCTGACAATAATTACCTTGTGGGAAAAACAGGAACAAATGAGTCTGAATCCTTCAGCATTTGATCCTTGTGCAATAGATAGTAGAATGATAAAACTTTTATGAAACAACATTGCAGTAGTATGTCAAGCTTGGTTTTTATTTCATTGCAGATAACTGTAAGGGAAAATATCTGAAATTAGATGACATGCATTATGACATACCATTTAGCCACGGAGATGTAAGCTGGGATCAAAGCTTGTTTGGAAAATTGAGGTCCTTGGGAGCAGGAAAAGCGGAGTTTCTAACAAACAACATCAGAATTCTTCCTGGTTCCTTAGAGCAGGTCTAAGGTTTCTGTAGAGAGGTCCAACACTTCATTATGTTGCAAGGCATGCACTAAAGTCCGTGTGTCTGAAGAATGGGTTATAATTCTTAGCCTTTTCTTGGTCACTGTCATATGAGGTCAGTCTATCATTAGAAGTCAGGCTTGTGCTGTCCCTAATGTATTGTCTTTTCTTTGACCTCATTTTACAGTTAGCTACTCAGTTTGGTACACGAGAAGAGCTTTAGCATTAGCAAAACAAGATTGAAATTAGCCTTTTATTTTGTCTTCACTATTATCCTGAGTTACATTAGTAGGTTTTCAGTTTTCCATATGTTAGAACCAGTCTGCTTTTGGAAAAGCTGTTCTCACCGTTGCACGCATGTTTTCTCCGTAGAGGAGCAAAATGCAGTCAGTGCTGGAGGGCAGGAGCTGTCTTTCTGCATTGATGGGGATACCAGGGTGGTTTGGGGAGCTGGCAGATGGCTTGTGGTCACAGCAAGGGTCCTTCCCTCCCTACTCAAACTTTTGCAGCCCGGTTGTTGATGTTTAACCTTGATTATCCAGTATAAGCAATGATTCAGGCAATTCTCTTTCACATCACACCAGAGTGTATTGCTGCTGCCAAAACAGAAGTTATAGCTGACACGGGAGTATGGTTCCTTTATTATTATTATTTTTATTATTTTTCTTTTCTTTTTTCAGTTACTGGTTTTGTCATTCTGTGTTATTTTCCTCCTCCTACAAGGCTTTCACCTGTTAAATTACTTTCTTAAATGTTTCCCTATTCTGAGTTTTTATTTTTTCCTTTGTATTCACAGTTCCAGATATTTTCAGATGTAACTTGAGATTCCCTGTAAGTTTACAGGTTCTTTCCTCATCAGGCTGTGAAGTCACATGTGTACTTTGGAAAGTGAAAATACTTGGATCATATTTGTTTTTCAAGTATTTATCTTTTTTCCCTAGCATTGGTGTGTCCAACCGTGCCACCTTCTGTTTTCTGCTCCCAGAACTAAACACTTGCAGAAAACGTTGACAAAACGTTTTGTGCTTAGGAAGCCAGCTGGGACTTGCATCCTCATTTAGCTCTTGAGGTTAAAATTAGACCCCTGCTTGCAAGGTTCTGAAGGTCTTTGTCTAATTCCAAACAGCCAGGTGATCTGCTTGGGAAGTAAAAATTCTGAAAAAAAACCCAAACCCAAACAGTAACAGAATCTTAATCTCATAAAACTCTAAGTGATTTTCTTAAGACAGATTTGACACTATTAAGTTGCAGTGCTCAAGTGAATTTGAAGTGTTGGACTGTAATGCATACCAGCAGTCAAAGGCAATGTTGCATGTTAAGGCTCTGCCATCTTCCAGCTTTACACTGATAAAGGATTAGTGCAATGCTTTCTCGAGAGCATCAGCAGCCAGATCCAGACTTACCTGTAGTCAGTGCAAGTTTTTCTGGTTTTCTAGGGAGAGTTCTGCAACACCAAATGTCTCAAACACTTATATGTAAATTTTGCCCCTCTATTAAGGAGGAGCCACGCAAAACTCTGATCTCCTCCAGCTAATATTTAAAATCTCAACAATAAATAATTCACCCGGTAGGAAGCTGTCTGGAGAAGCACTACCGCTTCTTGACACTGTTATGTTGATTCGAGTTGTCTGTTGTTCTCATTGTGCTTTAGCACAGGATTGATTATCTAATTGGTTGTATGATAATCATTTAGACATAGGACCTTGCCTTGTTTACTCCTTCCCCATCATATTAAATTGCTAGGTAGTTAACAGGATTTGAGGCTTTCCATAATCTTCATGATGTCTACACATGCATAAGGATAAGTGTATTTGTCTCTGAAATTGTGAAAGAAAAATACCTTCATGTTGCTGAATTTTGTGTAAATTTTATTTTTCATTGTGTTTCATGTTCTTCTTTCCTTGTTTAGGTATTACATAGAAATGGCTTTATGGATCTGGACTCTGAGCATTTTGAGCTGTTTTTGCGTCACCTTATCCAGAAACGAGGAACTGAAATTTTTTCGGAGTGCTACAGAGCTAAATCATCTGACAGTGGATAATGACACTGGGATAATCTATTTGGGAGTGGTAAATGCTCTGTATCAGCTTACAGAAAACCTGGATGTAATAAGGTCTGTAGAAACAGGTCCAAGAAAGGACAACAAAAAGTGCACACCTCCCATTGATGAAAATCAATGTAAAGAGGCAGTACTGACTGACAATTATAACAAATTATTGTTGCTGAACAAGGTGGATAAAGCAATTGTGGTGTGTGGAAGCCTTTTTAAGGGGATCTGTGCCATCAGAAATCTAGCAGATATTAGCAATGAGACGTATTATGTGGACAGTAGCGGAGAAAAGTCCTTCGTAGCAAGCAACGATGAGAATGTATCAACTGTGGGATTGATCACTTCCTTGAATAACGACCGAGTGCTGTTTGTTGGGAAAGGGAACGGACCAAATGATAATGGGATAATAATCAGCACTCGGCAGCTCTACGAAAGGGATGGGAAAGACATTTTTGAAATGTATACGGACTCAGCAGCTGTTAAGTCAGCTTATCACTCGTCAAGCACGCAACAATTTGTGGCAGTCTTTGAGGATAAAAATTATGTTTATTTTATTTTTAATCAGCAAGAGAAACAGCCCGTCAATAACCGCACGCTGATTGCACGTCTGTGCAAAGATGATGCCCATTATTATTCCTACTTTGAAATGGACTTGGGTTGCAAAGATGATGATGGTGCCTATGACCACTGTCATTCTGCTTATGTCACTACCCCAGGAGAAGAGCTGGCTCAGAGCATGGCTCAGCAGAGACAAACTACAGATGCTCTCTCAGATGACAAAGTTCTGCTTGCACTCTTCAGCAAAGTGAACAAAGACAACGGCTCTCTCAAATCTGCTATGTGTGTGTTTTCCTTGCGGCACATCAATGAAAAGATGGAAAAAAACCGGAACGATTGCTACACAAAAAAGAATACCAGCTCATTTTACAAGCTTTTTTCAGCAGAAAACCCGTGTGCCTCACATGGACTGGTAATATCAGTATCAGTTTTAGAATCTGTGTTAGAATTAGTGGAAAATATGCAACTGCATGATTTGGGGTGGCTTTGAGCTAAACTATAGTGAGATCAGATGACTGAAAACTCAGTAGCTGGATTCACTGTAGAAATGGAGTGTGGTTGAGGGGGGTTGCGGAATGGGTCAAGCAAGAAGTGGCGAGATAGTCGTAATTTTGAGTCTTTTAAAAAAGATTTGATGTCTTCCGAAAGATTAATATTAGTTTCATAAACACTTTTTTTTTTTAAGGGGTTCCTTCTGGTATGGAAATTACTGAGTCGAATGCAGTGATTCGTTACACCCATAATCACCTTCTGGATGAACACTATACACAATTCTGGTCTCAGTCAACATATTTATAATGTTTTTAAATGTTATTAAGAATCTTGTAGGTGATTTCTGGAGTTTAGTGTTGTTTCTGACTTGGATTTGAATTTCAGATAACTGGAAATACAAGGGTTTCTTGTATTGAGGTGGTGTTCATATTTTGCTCTGGCTCAAAATACTTCTATAGCACAATGGCCTTCATTTTCTTTTTATGGCTTGTCAGTACCTTGGCTGTAAGGTTTTTGGAGAGCAATGTTACACCCCTACAGATACTCTTCTTCAATATATGACTGTATCTCTGAGAGGCAGTTTTCAACATCTCTGTGATTTTGTGATGTTTTTGCCCACACCACTCAACCTATTCCCAAGCCCTACTTGGGCTCGTCATTCATTACTGCAGCCAACCCTAAACCGGGTTGAGGAATTGAATCATCTTAAAAATAACTCATCCAGCTTTTGGGACGATGTCTTAATTCCCCAACCTGAGCAAGTTACACACTTGCATAAGCAGCTGTTTGAGCACAGCTTGAGAAACAGTATGCTGCAGTCCAGGGGTGGGAGTGAACAACTGGAGAGAAGGGGCATGGGAATACCTTAAGGTGGTATTGACCCAGAATCCTGCATCTCATGAAAGCACAGCCCTCTCCTCCACAGTAGGTTGCTAGCACTGATGAGAAGCCAAAATAACACTTTTTGCTTCCAAATACCAGTGTTACTGCAGTATCCTGCATCTGAGGTGAGCATCAAACACAGAAATCCTGAATGTGACGAGTAGAGCAGCCCTGGCTTCCAGCAAAAGGAGGTGTGGATTTCAGATCAGAAAGACAGTCTCATTACCAAATAGACAAAAAGGCAAGGTGTGAATGAACTTCCTTCAGGTGGCACTCCCTGCAGCTCAGGATTAAAGCGTAGTGAAGAGGGAATGTGTTGAAGTTCACGAGATGGTTGCGAGTTGCTTCTGTCTGGATAGCAGACAATTAAGAAACAAAACAGCATTAAAAAAACAGCCTTCAACACAAAATTGGTCAACACAATCTACATGACGTGTTCATTTTAATTAAACAAACTGGTTACTTTTTAAACTGTGCTGCTATAATGAAACAGAAGCAAAATAATTTCTGTCCCCATGTCTCCTGGAAAGTGAAAGCATTGAAGCAGTTTGCAATTAGTAGGCTGCTTTCTGATTGCTGCCTGTTGGCTGGGGGAAAATGGCCAGACAGTCCATTTCTCTCTTTCTACTCTTCTATGTCTGAGGGGTATTATACTGCCTGATAATAGGGTTGCACTTCAATCTTAGCTAGGAATTAGTGATCTGAATGTTTAACATTGCTCTGTGGTGCTATTCCTTATTAGAATGCAAGCAAAAATTTCCCCTGTGGCTCCGAACACTTGCCGTACCTCTTGGGAAGTAAGAATGGTGTTATAGAGAAACCAGTACTCCAAAAAGAAGGAATGAATCTCACGGCTGTCACTGTGGCTGTGGAGAATGGGCATACCGTAGCCTTTCTGGGAACGTCGGATGGCAAAATTCTTAAGGTAACAAATCAGACTTTAAGGACAAACGTGTTTAAAAGATTGCAAACTGTAGTGATAGCATACTTCCACTCTAAAAGTACATGGAATTTATAAGATTGCATACCAGGAGCAAATTCTCTTGGAGCTTGGTATTTTTAATTTCAAAGAAAAACCACATTGTTTCTGATGTACCTCAGCTATCCAGTACACAGGTTGCATTAGCATCATCTGAGTGACACCTACTGAAGGACTAGATATCTACTGAGAGCCCTGTATAAACAGCCTTCGGTAATCTAACAGCTGCTCTAGCCTTGTCTCTATTCAAGCCCATACTAGTTTAAGAGCAACTTTTCGTTTTGTAATCATTCTGGCCATTCAGTGAATAGAGATGGCAATACCAAGCCCAAGCTGGAGCTTTGCTAAGTTCTGACTGTGTGGTGCAAGGCTCAAGGGTTCACGTGTTTGTGGTGTTACAATATCAAGCCTACAACGCCAAATACCTTCTTTTGCTGAAAGGGAGTGATGGCCATAGACCACTACATCGTTTGAAATTTGAAGCTGAACCTGTTGGTTACCATAAGGGAACAACAAATTCGAACACCTTCAAGTGCAAAGGCTCCGAGTTGAAAATTTTAGTTTTACAGTGCTGAAATAAATCAACATTTACAAAAAAGATACAAATACTAGCTATTGTGAGCAGTGAGCAATTTCCTTTCATGACTTTCATCCTTTGCTTGCTGCTTTTGTTGCCATATACTTCAAAATGAAATGTTTTCCCTAGCGTGGATTTGTCAACTTGAGTAAACAGGATTTTCATTAATGATATTTGGGGGAAAAAAGTAACAGTAACCACCTTTATTTCTTTCATTGAATAGGTGTTCCTGTCATCCACTGCAACTGAGTACAGCTCTCTTTCTATTGAACTAAACAAACCCATAAAGAATGACCTGGTTCTTGACAAAACCCAAGAATATCTATATGTGATGACCACAGACAAGGTGATGTGTCACGCTTGCATTAAGGACCAGGTCCACTTTCACTTTCTCTGCAACTTTACCTGAGATTTATACATTTCTCAGTTGTTCCTGGAAGTCATCCTGTTCCGTGGGGCTCCCCCCAACTCTATGGTTGTGTGTGAAGACCTTTCTCAAGTCCAAGCTGATGGGCGTAATCACTTAGTTGTTGTGACTTAGAGAACTGTTACATCCTTGATGCTTAGCGATTGGGAATGGGAAGTGAGTTCACCTCTAAAGCTCTCTTATGGGGTCTGTGAGAAGAATGAAGTTGAGATGTTTGGCACCAGCACACCATGGGGTCAGGCAGCCCCAGAGCTCGGTGTGGTGTCCGTGGGGCACTGGTGGATGCTTCAGCTGCCATCAGTTCTTTTCAAGAGTACTTCAGGATTTAGGATGCTGGCGGCTGACGTAATAGTATTTACACATCTGTAAAGCAGCCAGGAATCTTTGTGGGTCTTCTTGTCAAAAAACTAAGAAGCAATAGCGAGAATTACAACTTTGGGAAACACTTCTGTTCGAGCTTCTACTAGAACCAAGCGGGTGCAGCAGGAAGGCTCAGACTTTGCTAGCAAAGGCACAGGCAGTCTCTTCTGGGTTCCCCTGCTCTGTGCTGGCAGGTAAGGCATAATGGAGGTTTGTATAGAAAGGAAGGAAAAAAAAAACAAGTAGGAGACAAGAGGGGTGCCAGATTTCTCCTTCACCTCCGGCTATAACCCTCTTCTGACGCTTCTCTTTCTGTTGGCTGGAGCTGTGAGCCTCCAACACGTGGTTCAGCAGCTCTCCAGGACAGGGTGGGTGGCAGGCTGCGACCATCTGCAGCAGTGACAGTGGCACTGAATGGGATGTAGGGAACGCTCTGGCGGCAGTAACACAGGGAGAATGATCAGGGCTATGAAAGGAGACTGCTTGGGGAAAACAGCACAAGAAGAATGTTTTCCTGCTGTTTTATAAAAGGATTAATATAAATTCCTCCTGTGGGAATGTTAGATTATTCTAGCTGAAGATTTTCAGGCTAGAAACCACGTTGCAAAAAGTGCCAGATAAGTGACTGATAAAGCATAATATGACAGTGTGTGAGAGAGGTTACATCAGGTTTTTTTTTTGGAGTAGTTGATGCTTCTTATTTGGCTTCTGTTCAGATTTGGAACAGAACTCCAAACTTCAACGTTGTCCACAAAAGCCCAGGTGGCCTGGCATCCTGCTTTTACGTTGCGTAAAAGCCCTGAGGTCCTCACCAGGCTATGGTGTGAGCTGCTGAGCAGCATAAGGGATGGCAGCAACCTTGAAGGAAGAAAAGTTTTCTGGTGACAGTCTGCTTGAACTGGTACAATTTAGGAAAGCCACAAACAAATTTTTCAGAGAAATTAGCAAAAAAAAAAATTCCATCCCTACAAAATGTTTACATTTAGAAAGCGGCAAATTTCTGCCAAAGAAAGGATTTCAGTTTAATCTTTTCCAAGTAGCTCTTGTAGACACTGCAGTTTCTGAATAATGGGAATAATAGTTTTCTTTTACAAAACCTGTTCAGTTTAAATATGAATAACTAAAGTTGGGAGCTCTGTAATGGCATTACATTACTGTCATCTTCAGGAGTTAATTACAGTGAGCAGTCCCACCTACTTTTAGCAGCAGATAGACAGGAGGAGAATGGAGGCCTTCGGAGCTGGGAGAAACGAAGCGACGTAAGTGAGGGGAGAAGAATAAATGCTGAAATGTGCACTTCTGGCTTAAGCATGGCTGGGAGTTGTGGGAAGAGAGCTATCAGAACCCTGCCCTGGGAGTTAAAATGGTTTAGAGTTATTTAAAATAAGGTAAACAATAAAGGGCAGGCTAGCTGCACTGATAAGCGTGCTTAATGCTAAGCTACCTGGCAGATGCAGCCTGCCTCAGCATTTGGAGATGAATTGCTTGGGCTCTGTAAGCACTTGAGCAAAGTGAAAGCGATGATGTGGTGAGTGATAACTTGAAGCAGCCTTTAAAAAGAAATCAGATCGAGAGAAATACAGGGAAGAACGATACAGAGGTTAAGAGCTGTAGTGGGAAATAAGCTCTTCCTTTCCTTTTTCACTTCTCCTCCTCCTCCTCCCAGCTTCTGCTGCTGTGTCTATAGCAGGGGGTGGCTTGGTGCAAATGCTTCCAGAAGTCAGCCCCCTCCTCCCCGCTCTGCTCCCAGAGCTCGGGCAGAGAGCAGGAGAAACTGCTTGCAGCTTCGTGGGGGCCTTGGAAAGCAGCGTACCACCGCTGCCGTGCTCACGCTGGGCCTTTACGAATGGACATCACTGGTAGGATCCCGGATTCCTTCAGGTCCGTACCGTGTTGGAAGGAAAGCAGAAGCCTCTGGCAGTCGCTTACCACAATCGCTGGTTTGTTTGCTTGTTTTAGCTTTTAACACTGTTTTTAAGAGTGCCAATTAAAAAATCTCAAAAATTAGCTTCTCTGCATTTTGCAGCTGGCTTTAAATGGAGCTGCTTTTTTATTTTTTCAATCCATTAAGTTTACATAAAACTTGCAGAGACTACAATCTCTAGGGCTTGTTTCTGCCTGCCAGAATTATGAAACAAATACTTTGTCATAACAAAGCCATTCACTGGATATTAAATTACTCATGGGTACCAGTTAGTGAAACAGAAAGCTAGTAACTCAGCTCCAGTTAGGTAGGAATCCGTGGAAGAAGGGAGGAGTGGAAAGAGTGCTGAAAAGGTAAACCTCTGTATTAATAAATGCAAGAAAACTCCCCAATGTTGACATTTTCCTTAACTGAGTCAGCCTGAACTCTCTGCATGTGAAAGAAAAGGCCCAACTCAGACTTTCAGAATAGCTTTGTAATTGCCAGATGTTTTAAATGAGAGGATAAGATAGAAAAAAGAAAGCCTACACCTCAGTTACTGTTGCTAGACTTTTTGTGCTCTTTAAAAGTAAAACATAGTCATCAACCGGAAGACTTATGTCCCATTCTCCTCTTGCATCATTTCAGCAGCGTAACTAAAAGGGATGCTTGTGTGCTGGCTCCTTTTTCTGTGCACCAAAGAAAGGCAAAATTGTTTATTCTCAGCACCAAAGGAAATCAAAACCAGAAGCTTTTTACTTTTTATTTACTGGGGGGCTGAGATGTAAGAACTGATAATGCTCTTTTCCTGGCTGCTTCCTGTCATAATTATTTCCATTTTCTTTTGTGAATGTATTGCGTGGTGGAGGGTTATGTGTGGAGAAGGGCAGTAACCCGAAGTGCCCTGGCTTGCTCACACCTGCAGACTTTCTGAGATGCCTTCTGGCTAAAAGTGCCACTGACTGTCGCATTTCCAAACGATTTTGTCTCCATGCTAGCGATATGGAGGTGACGATATTCTGATTAAAAAAATTGTGTAGCCAGTACCAAGGTGTCCTGGGGTGCATTAGGAAGAGTGTGGCCAGCAGGTCAAGGGAGGTTTTCCTCTCCCTCTACTCTGCCCTAGTGACGCCCCATCTGGAGTACAGTTCTGGGCTCCCCAGTTCAAGAAAGATGAGGAGCTACTGGAGAGAGTCCAGCGGAGGGCTACGATGATGGTGAGGGGACTGGAGTATCTGTCCTGTGAGGAGAGGCTGAGGGAGCTGGGCTTGTTCAACTGAAGAAGAGAAGGCTGAGAGGGGACCTTATAAATATCTGAAGGGTGGGTGTCAGGAGATGGGGCCAGACTCTTTTCAGTGGTGCCCAGCGACAGGACAAGGGGCAATGGGCACAAACTGAAGCATAGGAAGTTCCAGCTGAACATGAGGAAGAACTTCTTCACTCTGAGGGTGACAGAGCCCTGGAACAGGCTGCCCAGAGGAGTTGTGGATTCTCCTGCTCTGGAGATTTTCAAGACCCGCCTGGACGCGGTCCTGTGCAGCCTGCTGTAGGTGACCCTGCTTCGGCAGGAGGGTTGGACTAGATGACCCACAGAGGTCCCTTCCAACCCCTATCGTTCTGTGATCCTGTGAAGGTAGCCTTTTGAAAGTATCTGTCCTGCAGTAGCTATTTCTTGACTTTGGAGAGCGGTTCATGCAGTTGCTGTTTAGCAGTGGCTGCTGTAATGCAGATTTCCAGAAGTAATGTCACTGGAGGGACTGAAAAGCTCAATTTCTGGACACTTGCTCATGATTCTTGATTGTAGCAACATCCTGCATTACTTTGGAGAGAGATTAGCAAATATTGGAGAGAAAATGAGCAGGAAACGTGTGTAAGTTTGGACTTTGTTAAGGAGGGATAACCATGCTCTAGTTTGTATGGATTTTCTTAAAATCAAACTGAGTTCTGATCACAGTAATACAGGGTCAAGTCTTCCGCTGCCACAGGCAACGGCACTGTACAATCCTGTCCACAAACATTTCCGTCTTCTTGTGCCTTCTTCGGGTCCCTCACGGTTTGCTTCGCTTTCCCTTCTCAGGTGCATCGGCTACCTGTGCAGGACTGCCACAAATACTCAGACTGCGAGAAGTGCACTCAAGCGAGGGATCCGTACTGCGGCTGGTGCGTGCGAGAGGGCAGGTGAGTGCTGCCGGGGTGTCTCAGGTGCAGGCAGTGCCATAGCGCAAATTTTGACACTTGCTGTGGTTTATTTCTCGGCATAGCGATCCCGGCTTTTTGTACTCAGCCTTATGCTCCTGATAGTGATTTAATTTTATCAGGCAGACATTGATATCTATCTTCTGTGCACACAAATAAGTCCCCGTTGACTTCTGCAGATTTGATTAGTTTGGGAAAATATATACTTTTCTGCTGGTACTGAAAAACAGTCTACATCTTCGAACTGCATGTTTTATCACTCTCTGAACTGTACAGTCAAATGTTCTCCCAGAAATTAAGAGTGCTCCCTATTTAAAATTCAGAAAATACAGCATACGCTTTAAGTAGAGCAGGAAAGTGTAAAAAGAGCATAAAAGAAAAAACTGTTCATGTCTGAAGTGAATTATATAGCTCAAACACTGGTTTTATGTGGATGTCGTCTATCACGACGTGTAGCTACGCTGAACCCTCACCTAACTGCAGGAGAGCAGAAAGTGGCATTTGGCTGACTATCTGCAGAGGTTAACTGAATTAATATTCAAACACCTGTAAATTAGGGCAGCACTGAACAGCTCTGGAATGTCTCCTCTTTGCATTCTGCATTGATTGGAGTGGCGAGAGGGAAGAGCAGTCCTGCAGCTCTCTTTTTGACTACGAAGTTAATTAACCCCTGGGCATGAGTGGTTGGGAATTTGTGATTCTAAGTACTTGCTGTTGGAACAAAGGGGCTATTTAATTATAGTATGCAGATGAATTTCAGGCTTCTAGCTTCCTGTCTGAAAATGTGAACTATTACATTAAGTTACCTATCAGCCTGATATGTAGCATAATATGGAGCACTGCAGAGAAACTTATGTGGTGCATGCAGGTTTATGTAATATACAGTAACTCTTCCAGCCTGGGTTTCGGATGCTGTGGATGGAACCTGGGGATTTGGAATATACACCTCGAACTCCTCCTGGGCTGCTGGGAGTTGAAGGCCGTGTCATATATCATACAAAAGGCAATTTTCCCTAGATTTCCCTTCAGGTTTCTGATATGACCACTGACCTCAATATCTCAAAATATTAATAGTCTCTGAGAACAGGCAAACATGAATTTTTGCATTTGCCAGTCTTTTTTTCCGATGGGGAAATAAAAAAGTGCTAAATTTCTTATGTTTTTCTCATTTGCACCAAGTTTTGTCTCACGAACACACTTAATTGTGTGTTTAGGGATATGTTATATGACTGCAGACTCTGCATGTAAATGGTGTCTTTAAGGGTAGGGTTGACAGAACTGTGAAGCAGCTGCACTGTATTAAAGCCCCTGACAAGTTAATAGACTTCTGCTACAGCAGCTAGAGATCCTACACGGTTTTCTCCTAAACTTTGTGCAGAATAGAAAGAATATGGACGAGTCTGTCCCCCCATACACAGTTCAACAAGCTTTTGTAGCCACATACACAGCTTCTGCACTGCAGCATCTCTGCTTTCTCTCCTTCCTTCCTGTACCTGAGCTGGGAAAATCTCCCAGTATTTTTGGTGAGGCTGCACAACCACCGTTGTCTTCCCGTAATGGTAACGGTGCCCTCGCAGAGAGAGGTCTTAGACAGTGGCAGGAGTTAATGAAAAGATTCACTACAAAAGTAAGGTTTCTGGTGCTGCGGTTTCACAGGAACTCTCCGCAACCCTGCGTGCCCCCAGCAATACTTCCCTATTGCATTTTACTCTCACGTAAAATGGGGTGTCTTATTACTGGCAACACATAGGTGTCTGCCACTTGACCTGCAGAAAAAACAGGCTGCATAGACGCATTCAGGACTTTGTTGTATATTACAATGAAGATTAATCAGCCTGGTTTCAGATAGCTCCTGTGCTAAATATTAATGCCTCTGTATGGATTTGGGTTGTCTAATCCAAGATGGTGTCCAAAATAGTATAGGCATGTTTCCCCACTTGCTTTTGGTATTTCAAACCATCAATATTTATTCCGCCACTTATACTGTGAAGTATTCTCTAATAGCAACCTGAATAGTCAATATTTAATCAAATTCCCAGTCATCTTGTGTTGTAATTTCAGGCTCTAATCTCAGAATTGTTGCAGAGTTCAGAGAAAGCACAGTTCAGCTATAATATTGCTTTGCTTTGGTTTTTGTTCCTGTTTTGTCAGGTGCACAAAGAAGGCAGACTGTGGAACAGCTGATAAGGAGAACCACTGGCTGTGGAGTCCAAAAGGCACATGCATGACTGTCGTTACTGCAGAACCTCTAAATATGAGTCGCAGAGCCCCTGCTAAGGTATGACAAGAAAATGCTTTCCCTACGTGTTCTTAAGGCACATTGATGTGACTGCCAGGAAGAGGAATCAGTGCATTTCTTTATGCACAGTGGAGACTAGGAATAGGAGACAGTTTTGGGTATCTCAGTCTCTGGTGTTTCTCACGGTGCTCTTTCTTGCCTGCTGTTTTTGCTGGTTGCAGTTCATGTTTTCTTCCAAGAAATGCTCTTTTTGACCTTCTCTGTAAACCAAAATTATGCACTAGTATGGATGATAAAGCACTTATCTGAATATTATGAAAGTGTTACACAATGTTGTATAACCCATAAAAATAATTGATAGGCGAGATTTCATGCTGCCCTTTCAGCTTACTTGAGCAGAAACTTAAGTAAGCAGTGAAGCCATAAACTGTTGCTTTAAAATCAGCAGTGGATTTGCCTACACAGCGAAGTCTGTCTGGGTGCATGGAGAAGGTAAGTTCATCATGCAAAACGACTCTGTGGCAACTAAACTGAGTGTTCAGAGTGTGACCAGGGTGTCATAGCTTGTTCTAACTCCAAATGGAGCATTCTAGTGCAGACAGAATGCTTCCTGGGTCTGCTCAGCGAGTAAAATCAGTAAAAGGGCTTTTAATCCCTCTTAATCGTAAAGAGAGAGACTTTCATTCAAGGCATTTTAATTCCATTCCTCAGTGATGTAAACAGCATTGTTTTAAGGCCATTTCTATGTTGAATAAAAATGTTAGTAGAGCGTAACTAGTCTACTTAAAATTCACACCTTCTTTTAGTTCAGGTCTTACCAACTTGTGTTGACAAGTCTTGGGTGTCTCATATCAGCATCTGACTCCAAAATACCTAAAACCCAAAACTAAACCCAACTTCAAATGAGTGTTTACATGCTACCTTGAACATCACTAATACCACTGTCTCCTCATGATTCCTTTACTCACCAAAAAACACTGCAGCTCATAACATAGTGGACCGGTTTTAGCGAGAAAGAGATGATTGTCACTCTACTGGCAATAGAAAATGGAAAAAATTAAGCTGTATGATTAACACACCTGAAGAATTAAATCAAGGACAACATCCAAAAATTCATATGAATTTTTCCTCTTTCCTTCTTAAGTTTTCCCATTTGATTTTGGTTTTAGTTTCTCACATGCACTCTGTGTTGATAATTTCCTCAAGGAGGTTAAGATTTCACCATCACTCAGAAATCCTTTTTCAGCAGTAGTGATAGATCTCAGTGGGTTTCTTGCATGTGCATTGAGTCTTGAGGAAGCCACTTTTCTGTTCAGCCCTTTCAAATTCCAGCTTTTCCAGCCTGTCAAGCTGTAGTTTCATTATTCACTAATAACACCTAAGGTTAATGTCATTTTAATTAACTTCGTCAGGATTTAAGTGTTAACCACTCTGTTTACTGTTGCTAAACTGGATGCCGAGGGCAAGAATAAAAGGCTTTGGGTGTGTCTGTATAGACTTTTTTGTGCTGATCTAATGCATTGACAGGATAAAAGGTTTTTGTACCCACCTAATTCAGCATAGACCCCACCTGGAAAATTGGTAGAGGTATAAGAAGAAAAGATTAGCAGGTGGAAAGACATAAAAATTGAGAAGGATAACCATTTTCTGTGATGCTAGCCAAAATACCACTGCTGGCCAGAAAAAAAAGAGCAGTTGAAATTCTTTGGCCATAAATCTTACTGGGTCTTGGTTTGTTTCATTCAAATATTTTACCTTTTTAAAATTTTGTTTCCAGGTAGAACTGACTGTAAGTCCATTGCCAACTCTGACTGATAGTGACCAGGTTTTGTGTACATTTGGTGAAAGAACCCATAAAGCTCAATTAAAAGAAGGGATTATTATCTGTGATCCACCCGATATAATTCCTCCAACACCGAAAGGTCAAGGTAAAGAAATATTGCTACCCTCCATGTATAATAAGAGGCATGAACGTAGCCTGCTGCTTCTAATGTGATGTTCTTATGTGAGCTGCATACAAGTCTTTTTTCCTCTTCCAGTCCCTTTCTCCAAGTAGTCTATTGCTGACCTTTATCCGTTCAAACATTTCAAAAAGAAAAAGGTTTGCTCAAACTTTTTCCATTGCTGTATTTACAAGCTGTAGCATTCCCGGTGTTTCTACCAGGAAGCTGAAACAGGAGCTTGGCAGAGGCACAGACACGGAGCCAGAGCGGTGCTATTCTGTGTCCCAAACAACTAAAACCCAGCTACTCTAATCTACCCTAATCACACCGAGTTGCAGGGCCAGAAGAGTGCTTCAGATGTGGAGTTTTTCATCCCTGATGTCTTAGTTTTGCTCTAGTCAGCTGTAGTTCAGTGGCTTGTTTTCTGGTCCATGTCATAAGGGTCTCCTTTCTCTCGTAAAGCGTTCTGCCTCTTCTACTATTCTACTATTGCCCTCCAGCTTCTGCAATAGTAAGTCCAGTGGAAAAATATGTGATCGTGTAATTAAAGGCTGTATCATTGTTCTGAACCCCTGATGATATGGTTAAGGTCTGTTGCCAGCCGTAGTTCTTGTGCTTTTTCCTGGATAGTGCTTTATTCAAGCTTTAAGTTCGTACATCTCGATGCATAAATATGTGGAATAAAACTGTTTACACAGCACTGTTTATTCTGTATCAAGTTTAAAAAACAAGAAGGAAAAAAAAAATAAAAAAACCACCTCCAAATAACAGGCAGTCTTGCAGCTTGCAGAGGTACCCCTAAGGGTAACCTTTTCACATGTATCACAACAGCCATGAACTGTCAGAGAGGTTCTTGGAAGCACTTTTTAAGACAAGTTTCAATTCCCTTAAGGCTGAAACAGGTCAAAATCCAGTTTTAGTTGCAGGAAGAGCAGTGATGTTAAAATCTCACTCTTAAATTTTAAACTAGCTGGAGTGGGTCACGGTATCAGATTATGCGAAGTGTTAAAGCAGCACTCGGTTGTTTAGGGCCAGTTCACTTTCCCTAAATATTTTCTAAAGCAGGACATAGAGTGACATGATGTCTTGATGTCTTCCAGTATAAAAAGTAAGACTAGAAGCCTGTCAGGAGTGGCATTGGGGTAACCAAGTCACCTAGAAAGCCTACGGCTCTCTGATTGGGTTGCACAGGGATCCATCGGAAAGGACGTTCAGAAGTGATACAACAATGCGCAGAAGCTTGGCAGACACTTCAGCAGAAGGCAGACGGTTATGAACACAGGCTGTGGTTCCTGGCACCGTGTGACGAAAAGCACAGAGCGATCCACTTACTATTAAGAAACTCTGCTGAGTTTGGAAGAGTCTGGGTTGCTTTAGTTACGGTTCGTTCCAAAGGGAATAGGACATTTCTAGAGAGGAAGGATGCTTTTTTGCAGTCCCGTTGTTAGGAAATCCCCAGGCATTCCTACCAGTCTGAAATATTCCAGGGGACCCAATGCAGACAAAGGTGATTTCCAGCCAAGCAGCTGATGGTCTTCCAAGAACCTGTTCAAGGAAAGCAGAGTTTAAATTGCCCAATAGCTTGTGAAATAGCTTGTCACAAGGGCTTAATGATTTCTGCAAAAGGTATTTCAAACACTTCGCTGAGGAAAGCACCAGTTTCTGAAGATAAATTTTCCACTCTTGGTTCAGTAATGATCCAGACAAGATGTACATTTGTGGAGAAATCATGTACGGCAGCTGAAGATCACAAGTGCCTGTGGTGACTTAGCATTGCAGGCACTGTTGGGCATTAACCACAAAGATCGCTTGCTTTAATTCACATGACGATGACAGTTTTAATCCACAAACGAAACAAGTAATTTTACATGCAGATATATTCATATTTAAGAAAATGTTTTATTTAAAATGACTGTTCTCATGCCAGTTTTCATCTATGTGCAATTATCTTCTTATTCAGTTTTCCTCACTCTTCTAGACTCTTTCAATCCTAGGATGATGATAGCACCGCTGAGAAGCACTTCCGTAAAACAAAGCTATTCTGTTATTTTTCTTCTTCCCTTTATCCCATCTCTGCTTTTCTTCCGGGAACCGTGGGCTGAAAAATTTGCAAAGCTGAAAAAGAAAAAACAGATCTTATAGATCTGAAGCATAACTGTTCATGAGATCCAGGTTGTCAACAGTATAGTTAAATATTTGCGTATGTCCTGTAAAATAATAAAAGTATTATCATTGTATTGTTCAGCTCAAGAGCTAAAGATTTCAACTACTTAAATAATTTTTTTTCTTTTGTGGTAGATCATGTTTCAGTTCCACTTCAGTTAACCTTTGAAAATAACAAGATCTTTTTTGCATCGCATACTTACCCTTTTTATGACTGTGAAGAAGCGATGAATCTTTTTGAAAATCAGCCGTAAGTATTTCAGCTTCTTAACTTAGGTAGTTAGATCCTGTAGCAAGGTGTTTCAGATAACTGGCAGCCAAGTTACTCAGTCATGTTGTAATTAAGCCCTTGGCCCTCTCAAAATTTGCCAGTGTCAAAATCTGTTTTTTTAAATTTGAATGGAGTTTAAAAATGTTTGAGGGGGGCACCAGGTGAGGCGGTAATTTAACCCATGTGCAATAGAGATATTCGTGGCATGTATAATTAAAGGCCAGTTCGTTGGGTTGCCATTGCTGTAGCTGCTCCTGTATGTGCAGGAGAGCTCTGTGGACATCTGCTTACCTACTTTTTCTCTCACACGATAGATTGGTGCTTTGGGTTGCGGTGCATTCAGATCAGACAGTCAGCACTGACTCTTCCCCTGTCATCTGCCCTGCTCGAGATGGTGCTGCCCCAGGGCAGGCAGAGCCAACCCAGACCCCACTTTGTTCCATCTTATCTATGAAGGCTGATCAAGATCGTTTCCAGTCGTCTCAGACTTGATCTCAAAGTTTGTGCACGATGCTGTGGTTTTCTGATCCTTGTTCAAATATTTAAGGGAGAAAATAGCTTTTGGGGGTTCTTCAACTGTTCTTGCTATGAAGTTTTCAGCTTAATATAGTAAGGACACTGTAACAGATTGATCTACCCTCCATGAATAAAGATGGAATTTCACCTACTTTTTTTGTCAATGGGGTAAAAAGCCTGACAGTTTGTCATGACTATCGTGTTATATTTGTAGATGCTATTCCTGTGCAAGCAATAGATGGAATTGCCAGTGGGACTGGAAGAGACATATCTGTGAGGAGTCCTCTTCAATACAGGATGTGATTAAACAAAATATGGTAATGTTTAAAAATAAGATTATTAGGTTTTTATTAGAACACTTCAATATTTTCTTTGCTTTTTCTCTCATATCGATTGGTTGAATTAGGGATTTAAAAATTATTCTAAAGTTAACTCTAGAAGCGTAAGATACTTTTTTTTAGTGACAGTGTGGGAGTGGGAATTTAAGGGTGTGATTGAGGAGGGGCAGTGAGACTGAATAACTCCTGAAAGGATATTTTTGTTCCTTTTACTATTTTGTTTCAATGGGAGGAACAAGATTTCAAGGCTGAGAAAGATAATCACCCACAGCTTTGACATATGCTGCAGTCATTTTTAGCATGTCTAATTTGAAAGGGTGTAATCAAATCTGTCACTGTATTTTAAGCATGAAGTTCTTCAGAACAATCATTCCATTGTCCAAAGGCCATCAGAGCTTGTTGTGATAAGACTTTTTATTAGGAATAATGTATAAAATGTTTCTCTCCCCAGGAAGAAGAATGCCCACAGTTTCTAAACCCTGACCCTCCAATAATACCTATGGAATACCGAACAACGGTGTATTTTGAGGGAAAACATCTAGCTTATTATCAGGTAAGCAGATTAATTCAAAGCTAGCTGTCATTTGAATTCTTCTTAAACTGCAGCCACACCCCTAAACTAAAGACTTAGTTTGTGTTCCTTGGAGATCCTGCTCACATTGAACTTTGATATAATATTGGTTACTCTGGTAGAGTAACCAATCATCAAGACAGAATCAGAGCTGGACAAAATATTTTAACTACTAGATGTGGTGGGTTTTTTAAAGAGTCTAAGTTGGACCTACTGAAACACTTGACAATTATTTTTCATCTAATGAAATGAGAGGATATTTAGGAATCATGAATGTTTCATATCTCTTTTCTAATTAAATACTCAGGTTTTTTTGTCTCTGTGTGTGTGACCATCAAACAAGAAGATGGGGTATTTTGTCAGCTGTAGCAAAGACTTCTCTTTGTCAGTACTTGCTTCCAGAATATAAATTACAAAGCTTCTAAGAAGCCAGAGTTTGACTCCAAGCTTTTAATTATTTTACAACCTAGACAATACATAAAATCTTATTGTTAGTTTGATAAAAATGAAGCTTAAAAACCATTTCTTTAGGTGATAGCTCAAGTATTGTTCTTAGTTTCTATTGTTTGTTTCTGTGTTGTCTTTGTGTAAATGCAGATTGATGATAGATATGCTGGAGATTGCACGAATTGCTTTAACTACCAACCATCTATCAAGGGAGAGAAGGCTATTGGGTTTTGAGGGGTTTTTTTCTTCCTTTGCGAAACTGCAGTACTGCATAGCTTGCAAAGTCCTTCCATCTACCTCTGCTATGCCCACCAAGGGATGGAAAAGGATAAACAGGTCTGGAGAGTACCAATGTAAGAAGGGTATTCAGAGAAGGGTAAAAAGCAACCCTGAAGCACTACGATCATATGAAGACCATGCTGTGTATCACTACACTATAGATGTATCAAGACCATGCTACACAAACGTATGTTCAAGAACAAACGTTTTTGCTTGAAGACCTGAAAATGTATGTAAACAAAGAAAAGCAATTTGGTGAATTTGGTCTGTTCTCTGAGATGCCAGGGCTGGTCCCTGGTAGGATGTCTGGCTGTATGCAAGATGTGGCACACAACACTTGTCTTAACACTTGGCTCTCTTTGCTAAAAATGGAAAAGCATTCCAGAAAAATTACTCACTTTTCTTTTGTTTAGCATTGTGAAGAGCTGTGTTTCTGCACAAGAGGAAAATCTTTCCCTGCTGCCTTGGTATAAGTGGAAGAGCCCATTCTCTCTCGAGAACAAATTCAGGGCAGATGCGTAGCCTAGATGTGCTGAATTTGACTTCTAGAGGACCCTTGTCCTCCAAAGAGGAGAAACAGCAGCAGGAACCCCAAAACTCCTTCAACTAGTTTGTCAAGCACTGTAATATTTCTGAACTACTAGTAAGCAAAGGGAACAAAAAAGCTTCTGCCCTTTTTTTTTTCCTGTCAGGTATCAATGACATTTAACAAAGGCAGACACATCCTGTGGATTGGATATTTGGCATGGGTAGCAATGTTTAACAGTTTGCCTACAGACCAGACCTAGTATGCGTTTATTTAATTTGGAACTGGGAAGGCTTATGTGGAATTCAAGTCTCTGTGAGAAGACATGCATAGGCTCTAGGCTGGAAAGATGCTGGAGAACAGTGAGTGTCAAATTATGTCAGAATATTTTTTCTGAGGTGAGAGGCATGTGGGAATGTCATCTCTGCCACAGGAACAGCCCCATATAGCCTGGTACAGAGGTGCGTTTTTAAGCCAAAATAATAATGCCTTCAGCACCAGGAGTTGAATATATGCACATGGTGACTACAGCTGTATACACATACCTCTAAGCAGATGTGAAAACAGACAAAAAAGGCATGAAACAGTTATAATCATACAGGCACTAATGCCTGTGGGGTCATGCTGTCTGAAGCAATAACTTTGGTTACTGAAAGTTCATTTAAGTAAGGGCATAACTTACACTCAGCCTTTGGTAAACATCTCGTGGAGGGCAGGGTGGTTCAGGAGAAGCCATGGATGGATATTTTCTAGGGCTTGGCCCGCAGCCCAACTGCAAAACACCATGTGGCTTCTCATGTGGAACGATTTTGCCACAGAACATGCTGGGCATTACAATGTGTTTGGAGGTAGCGGTCATGCAGCTGTGAGCACATTTAAGGTCTTTATTGATTAGGACATCAGTATATATCCATTTTCCTTCTATTTCCCTTGCCTAAATTCTTGCCTAGAAAAAGGAAAAATGAGCCTTCTGTTGTGGGTTTGAACTAGCTCTATTATCTTGGTTTAATCTGTGCTTCGCTTAAGAGGGCAATGCACAACCAGCCTTATCATCGGTGACTGAGTACACTAGCCAACACTGTGCATATAAGCATCTGTATTTCCAGGTGGAGATTAGCAGTGAAAGTCTGGGCTTACTCAGTGAGTAGGAGAGGTGGATGGCTTCTAAAACTGTTATTGCAGAACTGAGGGTGGAAGAGTAAGCTCACACTTTTTGTATGTGTCTCTCCACTTGTGAACTTACAGTACAATGAATAAATCTCCTTGTGAGGGCTCCCACTGGAGGGAAATGGACTAAAAGAGGAGAAGCTGTTGACTGTTTTATTCCCCTCCTTCCTCTGAAAGAACTTCAGAAGAAAGGAGAAGTAAATCCAAGCTGTTGTCAGTCTCTTGGGAATAGCCTCATCCAGGACAGGTGGTTGAGAAGAAAGTTTAGTGCCAATCAGTCATATTGCATGCAACTTGGGAGAGGCATTCTGCAGCTGAGTCGTTGAAAGATTGGCACAGCAGAAGAGGCAGATGTACCAGCATCAAGATAACCTTATTAGCCCTTCCAAAGATTTTAGTTAAAAGTGATTTCCCATTTGGATTTGTCTTTGTCATGTGTGTCTGATGTGTAACCCACTTCCCAGTGTTTGCTACGTGTCTCTCCTTGCACCCAGACTGCTGAATGTGAGCTCTGTGGCCTTCTGCTCAAGAGCCTGGTGTAGCGACTCTCGATTTCAGTTTGCTCCAGGTGGCAGCTGTCACGCACACTGAAGCTCCCCTCCTCTCCCAGCACCTTCTGTTGAGGGTGTAGGAAAGCCTTATGCAGCAGCAGCAGAATTTGAACACTTTTGAAAAACACATGATACATTGAAACGTAGAGTAGGGAAAGCGAGGCAGCATTTCTCAAAAAAGAGATTTGTAAGGTGCTTTAAAACTTGGAGTATGTAGACATTTTCTGTAAAGCAGAACGGGCTGCAAAACTTTCGGGAAAGGCTTTTCAGAGCTCAGTCAGTAGCTTATTTTCTGTATGCAGCTTCTGAGAAGGACAAAGTAAAATGTCTGTTCCCTTCTATACCATAAGCCTCCCAGAGACTGGAGTCAGGCCCTTTACCTGGTTAAAGCGTATGCTCCTCCTCAGCCCCAAACCTTGGTGGGCTCTAGTGTCCACTGCCCAACCTGTCAGAGTGAAGGTGCAATAGGAAAGGTTTCCACTGTCCTAAGTAGATAAACCTAGTGGCCCATGAGTTACCAGTGATTCCAGCATTGAAGAAGCAGCTACAGATAAATAGGAGAAGATTCTCATACATGAGGCTTAGATGACAGCAGGAGACTACTTACTAACCCTTGGAACAGGAAAGAGGAATCAAGTAACCACTGTTTTTTTGCCACGTGCTCCAAGACTCAGGCAATTCTGGACAAAAGCAGGGACTAGCTCTTTACATCCACAGAAGGCATCAAAGTGAAGTTCTGAAGAAGTTCAACAAGGCCACATGCGAGGTCCTGCAGCTGGGTTGGGGCAATCCCGAATACAAACTGGGGGATGAATGGATGGAAAGCAGCCCTGTGGAGAAGTACTTGGCGCTACTGGTGGATGAAGAATTAGATATGAGCCAGCAGTGTGCACTTGCAGCCCAGAAAGCCAATGGTATGCTGGACTAAGTAAAGGGAAGTGTGCTCAGCAGGTCAAGGGAGGTGATTATCCCCTTCTGCTCCACTCTCATGAGACCCTACCTGGAGTGCTGCATCCGGCCATGGAGTCTCCAGTACAAGAAAGACATGAACCTGTTGAAGCAGGTCCAGAGGAGAGCTATGAAAATGGTCAGAGGGCTGGAACACCTCTCCTGTGAAGAAAGGCTGAGACAGTTGGGAGTATTCATCCTGGAGAAGAGAAGGCTGCAGGGAGACCTTTCTGTGGCATTTCAATATATGAAGGGGGCTTATAAGAATGATGGAGAGAGACTTCTTAGCAAGGCTGTAGTGCCAGGACAAGGGACAACAGTATTACACTGAGAGACAGTAGGTTTAGACTGGATATAAGGAAGAAGTTTTTTACCATTATGAAGGTGGTGAGACGCTGGAAAAGGTTGCCCAGGGATGTTGTGGGTGCCCCATCACTGGAAGTGTTCAAGGCCAGGTTGGACAGGGCTTTGAGCAACCTGGTCTAGTGGAAGGTGTCCCTGCCCATGGGAGGGGAGATGGAACCATATGATCTTTAAAGTCCCTTCCAACCCAGGGCGTTCTGTGATTCTGAGAAGTTGAAGGTGGTCTTGTCTCCCAGTGGGCTCTGATTTTGTAAGTCCTTACCAACAGTACTGTCTGAAAATGTCCTTGCTACTTATTTCATTCTCTGGTTCTTCTGGCAAAGCAGCTGTGCTGTGGGCCAACGCAGGAGAATGACCCAGCACAGGAGTCATGGGGTGATGCATTTGGTTTTCAGCCAGCTCAGTTCCTTGACTGACTCACAGAACCACCGAGCTGAGAGTTTTGCCAGTGCAGTGTAGGTCTCGGTATGTGCTGCAGCCTAAAGGCAGGAATTAATGAATTTAGGGCCTAGGGGCAGGAGAGGGGGAAGAAGGTGTCTAGGAGGCAGGAATACCCTTAAGCTGGTGCTTAAGACTGTCCTGTGAAAACACAGCTGGAGCCATGGTGAGGCGGGAGAAACAAAGCCAGCAAGGTCTGAGAGATGTTCATTCCATTTTCCCCTGTAATTCTTGCATTCCTGCTCTGCCCAGCATCCCTACAGAGAAAACCTTAAAGGGCAGAACTCGTGCGGCTCTGTTAATAACACATCTGATGTGTGAAACCATCCAGTATTCACGTCTCTTGGCTTTTTTCTTATTGCTCCCTGGAACAGAGTGCTAGATACGTTCTTGCTTTATTTGTACTGCTTGGTGCTGGCACTTTTAATGAACGTGGTGGGGGGTGCAGCAAGGTAGCAGATTGTACTGGCTCAGTGTTTCAGTAGCTCTGTTTCCAGAAGATGACTTTAACTGGTTAGCCTTCTCCATTTGTTCTTGTTACTTCCAGTACTGAACAGGATATTGCCTGGTGATGTTTTATTACACTTGGTGATGCTATACAAATTCTAAGCTGAACTTTTCTTTTCCATAGGATAAAAGATTTGTGGTTGGAAACAGCCAGTTTGAATTTGAAGCTCCTGTTGATGAATCAGAGGAAGGAAAATTCTCGTTCATGAGTAAAGAGGTAAATGCAAAAATATGATTCGCCTACCAAATATATTCAGTTCTTACAGACCTGTTCCAGTGTCCACATGTGTCCAGAAATATACAGGTAATATTGATTTCCCTCAGGGAAGAAAGTCACCGCAATTTTCGTTTGGCAGTAGCAGTCAAAGGCAGCAGCTTTGGCTCAGAGCTCCCAGGGTCTCCCCTCAAAGCCCTCGATCTTTGATTTCTCTGTCTGTGCAATCCGTGGATTCATTGAACTGTCCCTGGAGAAATTTGGGACCATTAGTCTTTTATTCTTTGCTTTTTATGCAATCTGGTGAAATCATTGAGGAGAAAAGATGAGAATTTCAGAGCTTTCCTTCTCCACACTCCAATTCATTATCTTTCCTATTTTACATTTGTAAAAATGGGAATGGTAACAGTATGTTGTTGTTTGGCTACATACTAGCTGAGATTCTTTCACTCTGGTTTATTTCACAGAGAAAGGAAATAATATTTTTAAAAAATAGTCTATTTACCAAGCTCAAAGTTGGACTCAGAAGTGTTATGCTGGCTTTAACCTTTATGTCTTATAAGCTTACTAATAGAGTAGTTTGGAGAACTAATTGGCATTTATGCAGCATTTGAGCCTAGCACAAAGCATTTGCTTTATAAAACCATTGTATTTTTCTTTGCTCTTTTTCTTTCCCCCTGGTTGTTATTGCCTGAGCCGAAGCTCATGTCTTGGAGCATGTGAACCTTGTGCTTTGGGTATAAAGAGGGGGCTGCACTGCAAAAGATGCAAGAGATTTCCCCTCCATGTGGTGTGAGTCTGCCGTGTCCACAGAAGTAAAGGGGCCAGATGGTGTGGGAAGGGAGAACTCAGCAGGGTCAGCAGCTATACTTACTGAATCTGAACAGTAGCTTTGCTACTTGGATGCTTATAACCAAATGTAAATTAAATTAATGAAAAGTGGGTATTCAGATATTGCTGTCCCTTGGTACTTGAAAATTCTGATTGTGAAGGATTAGGTTCATTAAAACATTTTTCTATAAATGTATTTGGCCAAGATGAAAAAAAGACCATAAGGTTTGGGATAGTTTATAAAGCCTTCACAGCTCTGATTATTGTGAATCATAGAAAACGCATGAAATTAACCTTGCCAAATGAAGGTATAAATATCTTTATTGTGTCATCTTTTCCAGTTCTCCTACAGTGCAAATGAGACCCTACAACTTAACTTATCCATAAGAACAGATAAGGTCAAGATTGACAGCAAATTGATGGGTAAGTATGAAATACAGGATTAAAGGGAGGTTAATTACAGTAAACAGAGATCTATTGCTTCGTAATTTGGAGTCATGTGAATGTTACCTTTGTAGGTTTTACTGGTTTGGGTGAAACAATTAAATCTGACAGATCAGAAGTTATTAATACTAAACTCATGAATTAAACATCAGTGTTGTTATATATTAAAGGCTGTTTTAAATATGCAGCCATTATTTTCAGGTTTGCTTTTGCTCTGAAGGGCAATCCTAATAGCGAAGCTTCACAGTTCAAACGTACCTAAGTAGTTTGACTTTTTTTTTTTTCCAATGGCCATTTGACTTCCCCGATGAACTCTTTCCCCTTCCAATAGCAGAAAGGGGATCCTTCTCACTGTCTCTTGTATGGACCTCACCTGAAATCTCAACTTTCGGCTCTGTCTCAGCTCAGACAGGTTCTGCAGCTTTTACATCTGCTGACGATCAGCAATGCACAGAAACATTCAGTGTGCGTTCAGCCCATTACTTTATTCATTTATTTCTAGGGCAACAAAAAGTATAGTAAGTGTTTTATAGCACAAAGACTTGGTCTCTGATAGAAATTCCTTTATAAATACAAATTTCTTCATTTCTTTCAACATACAACAGTGAAGCAATTTTGTCTGTGAGCCTAGTCCTGAGATGAGGTGAGGAAGCTCCATCAAAATCAGTGGAGCAGTATCTGGGAGCTGGGACGTACATTACACTCCTTTGGACTGAAATTTAAGGCATAATCTTGCAAAAACTGCGAGGCGACACACTTGTGTGATAAGTCAACGTCAGGAAAACTAATACTGCCCCCAAGTAATTTCCCCTGCAGATTAAATTTTCAGACCATATTTTTCCATCTGTACAATATTTAAATTTATTCCCTTTCTTATTGGCAGCATAGAAGTATGTTTTTAGAAGATTTTCCCTATGGCTTTGCATGCAGTGTTGAAAGTGCTTAAAAGAGGACCTGGCATGAATGTTACGGGGAGGTCATATTACAATCTCACACTGTCTTAATTTCCATTCCAAAGGCTGTGATGTTTAAAACTGTGGAATTTGGACCAGCTATTCCCAACATCTTTTTTCTCAGTCTGGGAAAAGCATAGAAAAACAGAAGTAGCTGAGTTATTAAAGAAATGTTATCATTCAAATTGAAATATAGAACCCTTGCAAGAGGGGAATTGAAAAATTATCAACAAATGTCTCTTTTTATTATAAAAGGGATTTTTTAAATCCAAATTCTCTCCTGCTTTTAAATTTCCTTGCCGTATGAAATCTGGAGCTCAATAATTTTTGTGTGTCTTGGAAAGAATTGGCTTTGGGTATATGGTTGATGCTGAGAAGCACCTTTGAACCTGCCAGTGAAAGAACCATTTCTTTGTATAACACTTAGTGAATACTAAGTTACGATAGCATTTTTACATCTAAAGCCATCAGGGGTTCTGAACAGTATGAAATCCAATATATCTCTTTTATCCTTTGTCCTTTTTATCAATGATTTCACAGCTGGTATCTCAAGGTGATGGATAAGAGTCGAAATCTAATGAGTGGCTTGCTGCTGGTACATTTAATGAGCTGATCAGTGAACAGGGGGAGTGTTTAATGCTTTAAGGCCGTAGCTTTCTCCGTGGCATTTATGCAACTGGATGTGAGGGATGTCAAGACATTGCAGTGCTGACATTGTTTACTGAGGGATGGGATGAAAATCCCTGTCCGGACGATGAAGGATAACAAAGTAATTCAGTAAGGGTATTCCTGTGCTGTACCGTGTGGGTGGGTAGCGCAGGGTTGAGGAAGGCAAGGGGAAGATTTGTTTATTACCTGCCCCGTGCAGTAGCAAGCGTTCAGAGTGCTGGATTCAGAAAGCAATCTGGTTCCTGCAAAAGCAATTCACAGTGTAGATGCGAGGAAACTTTTCCTTGCCGCTGCCCGCACGATCTCTTCTGCTTATAGAAGCAAACGGCAACGTACCAGGGCTGTCAGTCCGGTGCTTTTGCCCAGCACTACGTTCACCTCCAACATACAGAGCGAATAGTTAACACACCAACTGTTGAAAATATTGCTTGAGTTATGTTTATTGCTCAGTGACTTCCATATTGATGAGCCTAGTATATGAAGCAAGTGGTGCTGCTCCTGCTTTGTGCTCATCGATTCCTTGAGAATTCAAGATAGAGGTTGAATCGAATGGATGCTCTTTTCATTGATTCGTTGTTACAAATGCCAAAGTCCCTCAGCTTTGTGTATACCTCTAGTGATGTCTCAACTGCGTTTGTGCTGGTAAAGCTACTTGAAATCAAGTGGATATGCTGAGTAGATGTAAGAAGGGTTAAAATCAGGCTTCATCTTTGCATTAACTCTTCAGTGTAAAGGAAAGAATAAGAACGTGTTATTCTATTCAAGACTAGCTGTGAAACTGAATACTGAGGTTTTTAAATATGCTGCATTTAGAGAACAACTGCCCTGGTGAGGTTATATGCTCTCATGCAAGCGGCAGAGAGACTGTAGCCAAGTTTTGTGCATCTGTAATAGTGTTCATGCCTAGCAGGGGAATAAGGACACTGCTGAAAAATAATGGAAAACCAGCATTCCCATTTTACTTTTTCGTTTCAGTAGAGATCTGACATGGCCGCCTCATGGAATTAGATTTAAAAAGCTACCGCTGCTGCTATTATCTAGGAAGATATCAAGTGCATTGAAATACTAGTGGCTGGAGGGTGGTTTTGCTGGTGTCCTTCCTAGAATCCTGCTCTTCTGAGAATAAAAACTTTCTTTAAATAGACATTTTTGATGGCCTTTACCATATGCAATCTCAAAGGGATTTATCCTAGTCTCTCTTGCCCACATCTGATCACCTCTGTTTACTTCGCTTTTCTTCCTGCATCTTTAAAGATGAAACTCCTTCGAACAAAACCCAGTGTCACAAAGGGTGCCATTTCTTGAGACTTAATGAGCACATAAAACAGCTCACCACAACTGGAAAGGGGAGATGGTGAGTCTCTGTCTTGTACTCCCCTCTCCCATCTGTGAGGACGCTTAACCCTTGAAAGAGCACAGGAGGAAACCTGGAGAGCTTTCTGCTGTCCTGGGAAATCAAGCTGAATTACAAGACTCAACAAGTGCCAGAGCCTCGGTGACAGAGGGTGAGGCTCTGTGGCCACAGAAAAAGAGCAGCCAAAGAGCAGAGCAAAGCAGGTGTAAAGGGAAGGAGCAGAAAAGGAGGGAGCGAGAAGTCTCCCTTTCTACAATAATCAGCTCACCTTGCCAGGGAAGCACAGCACTCACATGCTGAGTGATCTGTGCAACTTGCATGCTTCCCCTAGAGAAATGCATGGCGTCTTTTCAGTCTGTTTTCTTCTGGGCTAGCTCTCAAGTGCATCTCCAAATGCTTTCTTCCAAGCCCAGGCTTTCCGTATGGTGCTGAACCACCAGCTATGTCTCAAGGCTTTGCATCTATTTGGGAAAATTAATTTTGTTCAGTGACTGCAACATGCTAGAAGTTGATGGGGGCCAAAACAAGCTTAGTGTCTGGGACAGTTGGTGCGTGGTCCATCCAATAACAGAGACATGACTGTCAGACCTGATTTCTTGGCTCAGAATAACTAGAATTAAACCCCTCTACAGAAAGAATAAGGCGTGTATCAGGATGGCAATTCAAGACAAAAGGGAAAACAAAAGCAAGAAGGTAGAGAAGAATGGAGAAATGAAGAGGTATTATCTTGAACAAAGGATAACACTTCATTAAGTGTTAACTTTCTGTTCGGTTCAGGCTTTAGTGGTGATTTTGGAAAGGCCCAAATGTCCTGGAAACGGCCAACAAAGGCAGCTCTCTTCCTTTAAATATGCAACTGGCAGAGGTCCCGTGCCAGCTGATGTCTGTCCCCACTGACACCCATGCAGAGTTTATACCCTTCCATGTCTGACTCCTGGTACGCCAGGAGGGTCTGTTTGTTTGAACTAGTCTTTGAACAGTTGTATAGGCAGGTTCACTGAGGAGAGTCAGAGAAAGGACTTTGTATTTAAACGGTATGACAATGCCTGAGTGACAAAAGTGCGCTTGGGTTCTGCTTGGTAGTTTATCCATACTCTGCACATGGATAGATTTCAGGTTTTTCCATATAGGCAAAAATACATTTTCTTTAACATTATTCAGGGACTGAGTACAAGAGTGTGTGTATTCTTCACATGACTCAACTCAGCAATAGGCAAGCTTTGTGCACAGGATTAGTTCTCCTTCCTCTAACACACTGAAATTTTTAAAACAGAGGAAAATGTCTAAGTGCATTTACCGTTCACATTTCAGTGACTCTGTACAACTGCTCTTATGGACGAAACGACTGCAGCTTGTGCCTCGCGGCCCATCACGACTATAAGTGTGTCTGGTGTGAAGAAGATGGCAAGCCCAGCAAGTGCGTTTATGAAAAACTCTGTCACGCTCCTCCCACCGACACGTGTCCTCATCCAGAAATCACTCGCGTAAGATTGCTTTTTTCTCACCCTACCAGCGTATTATTTTTCGGGAGAAAGCATCCAAGCAAGCTCACGCTGAAAGGCAGTTTTTTTCCTAGGGTGTTAAGTAAGCCTCTGAAATAGCTGCAAGGAAATAATGCCAGTAGTGATCTGTGTGAGAGATTTGTAAAGACTCAAAATAAGAGACTGAATGGAGTCTTTGAGACTCCTTGTTTTTCAAGCCTTGTCCTCGCTGTGCCAGAAGCCAGGCTAGCAGTGTACACTTAAATGTGACACTTGATTGTTGCGAATTAGCATGGATTTTTTTCTCCCCTGAAGTCCTTTTCTACCTGAAATAAGTCTGTAGTAGAAGTTCACTACTCCTGGAACTACAAGCACTTAGTAGGCTCATTAACAGGCTTCAAAATAGACTTTAAATAGTATTTAATAAGGGAGCAGGTAGTTTCTGCATCACAGTGTGTTTTCCAGGTGTCAGCGATATTTTCCAGTCCACACTGGAATCAAATCCAAGGCTGCAGAAGTTGAATGTGAGAAGTCAGAGAGGCCAAATGTACACCCCTGACTTGCTCTGCTGTTGGAGCATTCACCCAGGGCGAGGGAAGAGCATTGTCTGCCTTAGGGGGCCAGGAACTAGAGCAAGGAGTCATAAATCCTTGTCCTTTTCAGCAACAAGCCAAATGCAGTTTTTCTGAGCACAATTGTCAAGAAAAAACTGTTATGTACTTTTGCTGGGCAAGTAAATCTAAATTGCTGTAACAGTAGTATCCACACTTTGAAACTCAGGCATAGCATTTGATGAGAACATATTCCAAGCTATCACAAAATGCAGTAACTGCATGACAGAGGTTGAGAGTCATAGCAGGGGTCTTTCACTCAAAGAAGATAGAACTGTTTAATTCTGAAACCCATGGCCCAAACTGGTAGAGATGCTACATCTTCTGAGGCTGCGCGATTGGAGGTGCTGTGTGGGTACAGGCAGACCGGCAGCACGCTGGATGAGGTTGGCCGTGATGGTGTATCTAAGAAGAAATAGCAGGTAAACAGTTGAAATCTGACAAGGAAGGCAAATACTGTAAAATTTCAACAAAAAGTATGGAGAATACTACCTGTGTGATAGCTGTGCCCAGATAAAGATGATCTGAGTGGGAAGGAAAAGGAAAATTAAGAAAAACAAAGGTGTTTTCATCTGGGATACTGTTTGTACACGATTGTGGATTAAATACAAAATACTAAAATATTAGTTTTTTCAAAGCTTTTGTTAGTTTCAGATTTGGAAAAGCCAACACAAACCATTGAGTCATTTTTCAGCTAGTTTGTTTATGGGTTGAGTGCATAGGGATGGCCAGCGGGCAAAAGATTTAGGAACTTGACCCGGTGGGAAAATGGAGCAAGTGATTCTGGAGCTGGGCTGGGCAGCCAGCAGCAGCAGCCATGTGTCTGTGCTCAAACTTGCTTAAATCTAAGAAACTCAGCAGACATTGAAGTCCAGGCTTTCAGAAGCTGTATTTGTTTGGCTTCCAGTTACTGCATCAGAAACTGTGCAACCTCTCTCTTCATGATGATAAACTTGCAGCCCTCCGAAGCAGAACACCTGAAAAGGTCTTGCTGGAGGTGCTCCATATATTGCATAGCAAAACACATTAGTCTCCCAACAAATATTCAGAATTCACGTGCCTGTTCAGGCCGTATTTCAACCTCAGAAGTCCACTGCGACTGCAGGATTTTCTCAGTCATCATTTTAATTACAAATTATTTAATTGGCATCAGCCCAGGTACTTCAGCATCCTACCATTTGATGCAGTAAGGAAGACCAAGGGGTTAGAGGAACTTTGGAAGACACTGTGTGGGGCAGCACTGTGTGTTAGGAAGGTGCACTCATCTGACGTGAACCTAAGGGAAGAAAATTATGGCAAAAAAAAAGTTGGAAAAGCCCATCAGAAAGTTGTGAGAGGAGCCCAATCCATTTGCTTTTCAAAATCACAGTGCTTGTGTGGAGGAAGCAAACTTAAAACATAATAAACACCAGACAAGAGGTTTGTACATAAGTCTGCCACAGGAGACACAAAATCAGCAGCTGACGAATAATGGTTTTGAGCTAACAATGAATTGACATTTTAAAGTTACATAGCATGTTTTTTGGGGGGTCCTACAGGAAGTATCTTTTTAATTTCAAGTGTGGGTAAGTCAAAGTGGCTTTAAATAAGATGGAAGAGAAAAATGGTCGCTGCGGTATTTAATTTTGCTTTTTTTTTTTTAACTCTCCTTCATGCAAACACAGATTGAGCCAAAAACTGGACCACTAAGTGGTGGAATTCTTTTGACCATAATGGGATCTAATTTGGGAATAAAAGCAGAAGATGTAAAAAATATAACGGTGGCAGACAAGGAATGTCTTTTCAAAGAGGAATTCTACTCTGTTTCCACAAGGTAATTGCAGGATATTTTTCACAAGACTTTAGAAGAAAAAAGGAACTTCTGTACATTTTCAGAATATGATCTTCCTGAGGTTACAAAAGGTTGTCAGTAGAAGAAAGAACAAGTGCAATACACCTGCAATATTTCATAGTAATATGTCTGAGTATTTCAAATTATTGTAGATTCTAATACAGCAACATATTTATGATAGCATACTACCCTCCCGCTTCCAATTGACTGAATTTTTTTTCTTTACTTGTTTGAAAAGCTTTCATAAACTGTTACTGCAGATGTCTCCAGACTATTTGTTTTTAAATTAAAGGCATCATAGATGTGCATCTGGTCACTAAAATGGTTGCTAAACCTGAACTACCATGCAACCAAGCATAAAAGATTTATGGGAAAGTAGGCAAAGCAAGAGGAAGCTTAAATCTTTTTGTTTTAGTCCAGCCACGAAGTTATTTTCCTGTGGGCAGGGAGGGAGACTGGAGTTTTGGTTTAGCTTTAGATGACTAAGTTTCATTGCAGAGCCAACAAGTCCATGGGTGTTGAATTGCCTAAGCAGGTTGGTAGATGTATGGTGGATTACTTGTCGCACTTTTAAGCAGTGCCAAAAATGAAAACAAGGTGCCTAAATTCTTCTAGGTATCTAGGTGTTTACTACAGATTATATCAAGCATCTAATTTCAGGAAGGAAATACCCTTTTGATATTAGCTGATAAAAAGCATAGCATGAAGGTTCAGTAGTAATATTAAGAGTAATGACATATTTTAAGCAGTGTGATTTTTCTTTCATTCACTTTTGATATTAAAGCTGCAGCTGAAACCTTGGCTTTCTTTCCCTTCAGCTAATTTAAAGTGTAATACAGTAACTTTTTGCTATTTCTCTGGCGTGTTTTGAAAGGGATTTTGAAGATACCTAACTGATTCTTTTTAGCTTTTGAAAAATGTTTGGCTTTAGTCAGTTTGTGGATCAGGCATTTAGAAGCTTCCCAGGCCCCTAGGACTAAAGAATGTATACATAGCTGTATATCTTACTGCTTCCCAGATCCATTGCCATCACTCATGCGTTTACGTGTGCATCACCATCCACAAAATTCCCAACTCTTTTACAGCCATCTTTTCCCATCCCCAATTTTCAGTGTTTGCAAAATCTGCACGGAGTTGCAGCATAACCTTACAAGAATTTCCCCAGCCTCTTGGCTTTTTCTAAAGCTTTTTGATATTTTTAAATACATGGAAAGGAGCCAGAACTGAGATGACTGGTTCCCTGTATCATAGCAACATTACTGGTTTCCTAAGCTCTGCCAGTGTGGTAATGGGTGTGAACAAATGCAACTTGCATAATGTCATTTATCAACAAATTAGGGGGTTGTGGAGGATGTTCTCCATTAGGGAAGCCTTGAAAAAGAAATTATTCAGAATCTCTGAATATGTATTTGTAATTTTCTGTCTTTATTTTCCTCTATTCTTTTGTTTTATTATTAACTTCTTTAATTTAATTTAAAAAAAAAAAAAGTGCCTGGTCTTGCTTCCCTATCCTTCTGCAGTAAAAAGCTAGTCATTTTTAGGAGACAGTTGCTCCCATGAGCAGCAGAGCAGCGAGATTTAAGGCACTTAAGGCTGCTATCTGGCTCTGCAGTGATTTAATTGTTGGCCTTGGAGAAGTCGTGTTCTCATTCTTTGTAGTTTTCCATTTGTAACGTGGGGGAAGGGAGGCAATGCCAGCGCTGCGGGGGGAGGGAACTTTTCTCAATTAAAGTCCCTGCTAACCATGCGACGGCGTTTCACGCGCACACCCCCCGGCCCCGGCCCCCGACTGCTTTCCCTAGCTTGACATATGGTAGAAATTCCTCCAAAGGCAGCGTTTCCTGTTTCTGCCTGACAAGAAGATACAACTTCCAAGAATACAGTAGAGGGATGATGAGGAACAGACTCAGGCAGCCATACACATGCCAGGACATGCAAGAATTTAGAGAATTTTGTCCATTTGCCAGTACCCAGGCAGAAAAGTCTGGAGTGAGCTGCAGAGGGACTTGAGAATCCTTTTATTATAAGTCTCGATTTAAGTACATTATACCCAGTAATTTGGGGTTGTTGGGTTTTTTTTTTCCTATGTGAGTTTTGGTTTTTAAGCAGTCGTGCAGTGTTTAAGGAAGAATAGCAATAATCCCAGAGGGAAGGAGCGAAGGCGATGAGCGGTGACCCTCAGGGTGTGTCCCTGTGCGTATGAAGCTGTCTGCCTGCGCGGGCTGCAAACATTATCTACCCCCTTATCTGACTGTATTATCAGCTCTGCATTAAGCATTTGTCCCAGTTTTCGAGTGTGTTGAATCCTTATTGCATTTTCATGCTTATATCCTGTGGATCACCTGTTTGAAATAACATTTTAAACATCCTAGCTACCACTCAGCAGCAGTGTAGTTAAGGCAGTGTTTTCTCGGCCAGTGCTCCTTGACCTCTGATTTTGCGTGGGTTGTCTGAGGATTTCTTTTCAGAGAACTAGTTCTAAAGGGATTTTGATTGCAGGTGTGAAAGTACAGTAGCTGAAAGCTTAAAGACAGCAGGATGCACAACAGAAGTCTCAGCAGCTAAAAGACACGAAGTTAAAACCTAGCTGACAGTCTGACTCTAACTTGGGGGTGGGGGAGGTCCTTTGTTTTTTTGGCATCACAAGGTGTTGTGTAGGGTTGGAGAGACTCGTCTCTGACTTCTGGGCTGAATTCGAGTCTTCTGTAGAAGGCACCTCTACTAACGGAGTGCTAAGTAGTTGCTGTGTACAGTGCTCAGGTTTTAGTTTTACCTACCCTTAGATAGAAGAATAAACTATTCTTGGGTGTTTTTTCTGGGAATCTGAGGCAGCGTTCAAGTACCTTCTGTAGGGTAAAGCAAAGTTAGTGCTTCTGCTGGGCAGTGTGTGTGTGGTAGCTCACATACATTGGATTGGTATTGCAGCTGTTACTTCTCACAGATAAACTCACATTCTTTCTTGCTAGGATTGTATGTCAAGTTGGACCAATGAATGAACCAAAACAAGGTCAAATTGAAGTTAACATCAATGGAAAGTTAGGTAAATCACCAAGTGAAGTGCTATTTACATATCAGGTAAGTGCATTTTTTTTCAGAGACCTGTTTTATACCTTGCACATGACTTAAGTTAGGAGCTTACCTGTTAAGCACAGAGTTGTTTGTGTTTGCCTTACAAACTTTGTTTCATCAATAGCACTGTCGTTCAAGTATGTAAGAAAACACTTAAGCATTTCTTTATACAAAGGGTGTACCAAAAATCCATTCTGATCCATAGATCCAGAGTCTCAAAACAGGATGATGCTGTTTGTGATTCAAGTTAAAAAGTTGTGGTAGAAAAGAAACTGTAATAGACTTATTCAGTAGTGACATAATACCTCTGAAATGTCACTATTGAATAAAAAAAAATCAGCACTGCAACAAATTAGGTATTCTTTAGACGCACAGTTGGTGCACTATTTTAATCACAGTGTTTAGTCTAGTCAATGTTCTTAATTACAAGAATGGTTGCAGAGCAGCTGAAGAATAAGTAATGAAGGTACATTAATTTTTTAATAATTTATTTCATTCAAAAATACAGCATGCAGAGCCACAGACAGCGTGATGTGTGTTCATATTACACATGTGCTTTGTTTTCAGTGTCACTGTGAAGGAGAATTTTGTTTGTGTCTTAGTTGCTTTCCCTAAATGCAGCCCTAGGTTTTAGCTGGTCTGGCCTGTGGTTTTAGCAGCAAGTAACTTTATCTGTATCTACGAAGTCTTCAAAATTTATAAAAGCCTGTGATAGTTGAGAGGTTTAAATAATCTCTGTCCTCATATCGTTACTTAAAATTACACCTATAAACTGTAAATCTATAAAATATAAAGGGTGGGTTAGGCTTTTATCTTCTCCTTTATTTAAACTTCTGTCTCATTAGTTCTTGATATCTTGTGAGAAGGAAAGGATAAGAGTGGGCAGTAAGCGGTGGAATAAGTCAAGAATGACGTTGAACTAAGAGGAGGTTATTCTTGGTTTTGGAAAACAGGCTAGAAGTGGTTTTGCCATAATTTTCAAGCAAATACCTCCTCTCTCTGATGTTATCTCTGCAAAAAAACACCCTTTTTGCTTGAAAATGTCCTCTGTTCCTTTGTGGAAATGTAGGTTATAATTAAGTCTTTCTTTGTTGCTCTCATTTGTCTTAGCCAGAGAACAACAACATAATCTCCCGTGTTTATGTGTTTGTGGTCTCTAGGACAGAGGCTATGACAGTAAACCCTACATGAGATGAGATTTTGACATGAACCGGTTGTGTTGGGTACGTTTTACACCAGTTATCCTATGCTTCTCCTGTGTGTAAAGATTCTCCCATGGTTTGCATGAAAACCACGTGAAGATGTTATGGAGTGTGTTGAAATGTAATCTGAAGCCTCCATGTAGGCTGCAAAGCCTGTCTGTGAACTTGGGCGCTGTGATTCCGGGCTTGGCCCATCTGGGAGGCGAGATAAGCAGCCATTGCTGGTGGCTACTTAAGGGAGAGACTCTTGATCGCTTGTCAGTGAGACACCAGGAGAAGCCGCTGTGGACAGGCGTCATCCAGGTGGAGGTTTTCCTGCAAGTCCAGGACTTCCTCTGTGCCTGTTTCTGCCCACATTGAGGTTACTAAGGTATCAGATACCTAAGCTATCTGCCAATAAAGAGCATTTTTGTTTACTGCTGAAATCTTTCCATGGGGACTCTTATTTACAAAATGCAAAGCAATGGCAACTAATACAGCTCATGCCTTTAAACTGGGAAATTGGTTTCTAGTTTAATTTCTTTTTGTTCCACAAGAAAATGAAACCAACTGTGGACTGCAGTAGGATTAAAGTTGGTACAGGGGCATTGCATTTGTGTGCACCTCCATAAGCATGACACGGGTGCTTCGGGGGTGGGAACAGATGATCAGAGCAGACAATCACATCAGTTGATGTTGTCTTAAAAGCTACAATCTTGTTTCACTGCTGTTTTCAGGCAATTCTTTGGTGACTTCTTTCAGCAGACATGTGAAATCTGTGCTTTGTTTAAAACCTCTTCTTTTCAGTATATATAAAGGAAAGAAAATACTCTTCTTTCCAAGAGCCTTCCTAAAATAAATTTTCTGTTATGTATTTTCCCCTTTCTTTGGCACATTGTCTGACTACCCTCCCGCTGGTAATTATCACTGTTTTTACTGTGTGCTCTGATTGCCCTAAGCACAATAGCTTCAGCTCTAGCAGTGGCCACTCTGAATGTGGTGTGTGGGTGTGTGGCAGTGCAGGGCAGAGGTGCACAAGCAGTGCACAAGGAGACAATGCAGCGGCTCAATCTGATGTGTCTGTGTACACTGGAGTTGCATCTGTACTCCCCTCAGTTTCAGCCTTATACCCGTGACTAGTGTCTACCACCAAAACCACAGTCAGTTTTCAGATAGAATGGGTAGAAATAAGGAATTTTTTATGATGAGAGTGGTGAGACTGGAACAGGTTGCCCAGTGATGTTGTGGGTGCCCGATCATCGGAAGTGTTCAAGGTCAGGTTGGGCACAGCTTTGAGCAGCCTGATCTATTGAAAGACGTCCGTGCCCATGGCAGGGCAGGTAGACTAGATGATCTTTGAAAGCCCCTTTCAACCCAAACCATTCTAAGATTCTATGATAATTACTGCTACACTTGGCTGTTGTTGATACCCAGCCTGAATGATGAAATGCATTTTAAAGATGGATTGATGAGGATCAACAGTCAGCACAACCTGGGGCTTAGATTCGTGCTTCTGCCCCATTCTGCCAGCACAACACATTTCTGAGCCGAGAAACACGTGAGAGCTCCATTAAATGGGTCAAAAATCCAGGTAAAAGGGAACCCATAGTTTCAATTTAAATTTATTTCTGATCTAAAATGCCCTGGTCCACAGAAGTCTGTGCTGTGCAGTAAACACCTCGTCAAAATTTGCAGGGTAACAGAGGAAGAAAGGTCTATTTCTTTCATCACAATTTCTCTACCCCACCTGAGTACTGGTCAAGTCCAGCCATTCCAGCAAAACGAAATTCTGGTAACCCAGTCCTCCTCCACTGACATTTCGATTGTTTCACTGTGAGCAGGATCAGGCAATAGCCAATCTCCTGTTTAGTGAAAGAAATGAAGTGAAGCTAATTTTTAATATCCAGCTATGCGGTACATCTGGAGCACTTGACAGCTTGGCTGGTCTCTAAGCAGGTGGAGCAGTGCACAGCTAAAGGCCAGTCCTGCTTTTTCATTTGTTTTGAACTTTATCTGATTTGCTTCTTACTGTGGCAGTGAGAAGCAGTATCAAAGGAAGGAGTTAAGCTTTTCCTAAGTATATGGCCCAGATTTGCTGATCTCATACAAATGTGATTCCTTTCTCAGAATACCTCGTCTGCAGATTCAAGCCACCAGAATGAGAGTTTGCAGCCAGTTCTGGGTTCTCCAGGGTCTGTTTGCAAGAACAATTCTGTGACTTTTAGGCTGTGCAGAATAAAAAGACTGCGTGGTTTCAGAAAGCTCAAACAAATGTAAGATGGTGAAATTGTAGGTAGAACCGTAATGCATTTCTGAGGCACTGAAGGTGGTTTAGGGACTTCCTTGGAAATAATGACTTTAGTAAATCAGGAAGACTCTTTACCTAAACAAGATGAGGTGAATAACCAAAAAGAGGAAGGAAGGGACATAAATTAGGGTCTGATCTGAAAATGAACATGAAGATGACTGTGCACGATACTGGAAGTTTGAATGTGAACCTGAACAGCACAGTTACATTTAACAGGGTGCACTCTTGCACCTTAATCTCCTCCCAGTTTGACGGTTTCCTCTTACCTTCATCCATCCTCTGTTTTCCTCCTTGATATTTGAAGCAATTGCTCTGGGAGCTGTCACCAGTGCATTGCCATTAGTGCTATAAGGCTTTTGTGGAGGGTTTTAGTTCACTCCTTGATTTTTCTCCATGAGTCTTTACCTCAACACATGCATTTTACACTGTAGTGGGATTTTTGGGTGGGGTTTTTTTGGGGGCGGTGTTACATGCTTGTTGCCATCATGATTGATGCTGGTAAACCACACATCCGCAGCAGTCTGGAATTGCTTCCAGAGAGAGGATCATGGTTATTTTATTCTTGAGTCCTGGAGCACATCTTGTTTATGTATCAGCCTGCACAGGGGCCAGGAGAACTCCTGGGTAGCTGAAAGTTCTAGCAAAGTTGGCCCCTCCTCATGTGGATATTATTAGTCTTAATTCTCTGTCATCTGAGCTATGCACTTAAATGCATGTCCCACCATCCAGTGCTCATGGTTCTGCTTGAAAGCTGCCAGTGAACACTGGCTGTATGATAATGCAGACTTTCCAGTCATGTGTGCTTCCACTTCTGCATCAAACCTGTCAGCAGCGCTCTGTGGTCTTTTCAGAAAATCATGTGGTGTCTGCCTCACGATAAAAAGATGCTGCCTGCAGTCCAAAAAATTAGTTGTTTAAAATACCAACCCTTTGCGTAAGCATCCCATCCCATCCGCCAGAAGACAGCACGCAACATGCATTGCCAGGCAAACGCTCTGCCTGCGCACCTGGAGCAGCTGGAAGTGTTTGATCAGCTCACATGGGGTGAGGTTTGGACAAAGCAGCCCCCAAAAGACAGGACTCGGCTCTCTGCTGCTGCAGAAATAACCCAGGAGCTGAAGCCTGGCCTGTGTTGTGGAAGCTGTGACAAGGCGAGCTGGTGGGTCAGGTCAGCCACTGTGGTGAACACCAGGCTGCCAAGAGCAGGCAATGGAAATTCTCTGAATTGAACATCCTGTGAGTGGGTGGCTTGTCTGAAGAAACAAGGAGCAGGCTCCCTTGAGTCTGAGAAAGGAGGGAAGTGGAGAGGGAAAGAGCAGTTCCTAATGACTTGCGTACCCTGTTCAGAAGCTTAATTTAGCTCCTGCAGTCCACGAAATGGCATTTTGACCTCCAAGTAGGTTGCCGGTGTCTACAGCACTTCATGGGCTATGCCTTTAATGCCTTTAATTTCTGTGTGCGTTCTATGCAAGCGTTGGCAGAATAATTTGCCTTTCAGTGTGGGGCAGATAATTTTGGTTACAAATTAGTTGTTTTACAGACCTGCTTCAAGAGCCAGAACTTACTGCAGCTGGGACCAGAATGAGGAAGGGGAGAGGTTACTTGTGGAGGAAAGCATGGATAAGATAAATGCGGAGCAATAAAGTGCTCTGTACGTTTGTGAGAATCTTATCCACCTGTGTGTGCGCTGTCGTCAGGTCCTTGACACAGCATCCCTGTGCTCTGCTTGTGTGGAAGCACAAGGGGCCATTCCTGCTTGCAAAGATGTGCACTGGCATCAAAGGCAAACCCCCAACCGGAGGTCACTGCCTACAGGAGCTGGCAGAAGGGGGCTTAGGTGGCTTTGCCATTTGCTGCCCGTCATGTCCGTTTGAACACATCCATCTGTTGCTGGCTTCCCCTTGTGCTGCAGCTGGCATCTCTGACAGCATGGCGGGGATACACTCTGCCACCATCCTCTTTTCCTTCCCCAGTTGTCTCTCTGCTTGTGGTCTGGCATGGTTGCATTTTCTCCAGCCTCGCCCTCTGAAGCACAGACTTCATGCCAAGGTTTCTTTGCATCTCCATTAGGCTCCCCTCCTCTGTTGCCTTCCAACTGTTCCTGAATTTCTGGCCCTTCTTGTGATCCACCAGTAGCCTCCTTGGTGGCTGGTTGTTTCCCTTTCTGATTTTCTGCATTAGCAAAGGATAAAGGGTAACCACTTTTATCTCAGTGGTGTAGCTCTTGGGCTAGAGACTGCCTACCACGGGTGAATATTGTAGTAGATAATATCCCTATGTACAGAGTCGTGCCCAGGTATATAAAAAGTTGAGGATGTGCTTGGTGACAGACGAGTGGAAAAGTAGAGAAACTGGAAAAGAAGACATGCAGAACCCAGGTGGTACTCTACAGGAGTGCACCCCTCTTGTTCTTGAATACTGTGCAAGGGACCAGAAGTGAGTTGGTCGGACATGACAGTGTAAGCCAGGAAGCTGCAAAGCAAACAAACTGAGTGAAGAAGAACGTGAGCCTGGCAGATCAGAATCGAAATGCGAGTCGGGTGAGTGAAAAGCGGCTGGGGGAATGGTTTTCTTTTGCACCTGCATATCTTAAATGGCAAAATTGCAAAGAAGCTGGATAAAAAGAGAAAAGGAGAATAGCAGTAACCCCACTGTTAGCTAGGTAAAAGCTGTGCTTTGATTTGACACCTGCAGACCACAGAGATCTAAAATGCTGGCAGGTCTCTGAAAGCATTTTCAGCCTGTAAAAGGTATCTTTTACCAAAATTGTAATCAGAAACCTGAAGAAGTAAGAGATCACCTTCCTAACAGTGTGAAAAGACTAACTGCAAGTCATAAAATATTGAAGATGAAAAAGTTTGTTCTAGATTAATAAACGGGATAAAAAATGCAAGAGCTGAAATGCGAATGCTCAGAGGGTCTGCAGTAGCTGTGTAACAGCAGCAGTCAGGTACATTGCTAATAAGTAAGTTTGCGTCTAAATGTGATTGTAAGTGGAGCAGACATGGAGATACTTTACCCTCTAGCACTCAGAAAGCATGAAACTACAATGAAAAATATATCAGCATTTCTGTGAACAGGTTTGCAAGTAGGACACAAAGGATACAAACAGACCAAGGAAAGGAAAGACTTCTGGCTGCGACGGGGAAAACAGAACACTGGAAAATGGCCTGAGTGTGAAGTCATATACATACTTGGGCCAGTACTTTTTTTTTTTCCGGCATCTCTGTGCTGACGAAGCACAGAGTGCCTCAGGGGGTGTATTGTTGCAAGACTATGACATTACTGTGAGGAAAAACCAAAAAATATAGTTTGTGAAGCTCAGGTTAGTCCCTAAGGCAGAGATAAGGCAGTGGCACACATGAATGCAAAGGCCACGTAAGGAAATTCATTGGTATGACAAAGACAATAAATGAATTTGCTACTAAACAAAACAGCATTATTTGAACATTACGTACCGTAAGCAATGTAGAAATTGTCATTGTCTCACTGTTTCGAATTGATGCAGATGAACACTGCTTTCAGGTAAACCATATCGATGGGATGGGCACCAACCACAGTCATAAAACAGAGGGGGTAACCTATTCATAGCATTATTATCCTTCCAGCAAAGCTGCCTAATGGTTACAAAAGTGCTGGGAAAACTGTTTATCAGTTCAGGAGTGCCAACCCAGCAGTCTGGTACAACATGGGAAAGTGGAGTTGAAGGTGGACTTTGAGACCTCTAGCTCAACATTATTACACCAAAGTAGGATTTAAGGAAGGTTTGTGTGTAAGATACATAAAATGCTTATATTTCCCATGACTGACAATCTACAATCTGCTCAGACCTACAAGCAAGAAATCCTGTCGAAATCAAATTCTTTTTTCAGGATAAACCATGCAGTAGGGAGCAAGCTGCACCTGTTGACAAGCTGGACTGGATGATTGTTGCAGGTCCCTTCCAACTGAACTATTCTATTCTAAATAGCATAGTTGTAGATATGCATATGTTTTACCAAAACTGACAATCCACTTCCTACGCGACATGAGCATGAAAGCATACGGTGGTGGGGAGTCCCAGCGATGGCAAGTCCCTCCACTGAGAGATGGCTTACCAGACTCGGCAGGAAACAGGCCACTGAACAACTGACAGACATTGGAACAGGCTTTTTTAAACTAGGCTATCAAAAAACCCACATAATGAGGTAAGCTGTTATTGCAGAAAAGATTTATGCTCAAACATCGAACTACCTGGAAGACGTGAACAATATTTGCCTGGTGACGAAAGAAGTGCATTCCTCCATTTCAAGCAAAGTAAGAAAGACTGAAATATATATGAATTATGATTTTCTGTGCTTTAAGGAATTATAAAACAAGGGTTAAACTAGTGTTTGCAGTGTTGTTTAAATTTCACTGTGTCCATGAGAAATAAATTATTGCCAAGTCCTCACAAGGGCTGACGTTTTCCAGAAGAATTATTACAAGGCTACAAATTCCATATAGGACACATAATCAAGTGCTCTGCTTAACATCATAACTGCACTGAGCATTGTGCTGTGCTGTTATAGCAGTGCACTGCGCCGCAATGTTATAGAAAGTGTGAGTTCCCCCGGGCACCTGCTGGCAGCAAAGATCCCGAGGAGCAGAGGGCTGAAGATGAAAGCGGGGTGTTTATTATGGCGGCAGGCATACTTCTGATCCAGAGCCTGAAATGAGAAAGGGGCAGAAACAAGGAGAGAAGAAATCCGTGAGGGGATTTTGAAAAGGTGGCATCACTGATCTCACAGCGCTTGAGCTCCCAGGTTTATCAGTGCTGTTTGTAATGGTTGGACGTTGCTTGAGTCCAAATTAAAGAGGGTTGCCTCTTGGAAAAAGCAACATTTTTATTATCCTTCAAACAAGGTTTGCAGTGAAGGATTTACCCTTTGCCCTTGTTTTGCTCTGCAAGGAGAAGGAATCTCATGCAGGGCTGTGGTAAGCAACACAGAGCTGTGAGTTAGGTGCAGCTTTACTGGACTGCGTAAGATAGGACTGTAAGATAAGACTAAGATAAGACTAGAGCTGGCAGCTTCCAAGGGTCTGCACCTCTCTGTCCCACTGGTGAGTGCCGTGTCAGTTGTAGGAAGGGGCTACCTCCTCCTTAGGTAACACGGTTCTTGTTGAAGGCTTGTACCACCACTGATGGTACTTTTTAAAATTATCTTGGCATTCAGCAAACTACTGTTCTCCTGCTGATGCTATCTACCTAACTGCATTTTTGAAAAATGCTTTCTGGTTGGGCATTTGGATGAACTAATTTTTTTCTCTTTATTGGTACTCTTAAGGCAACCACCAGGTGGGCCGGTGTAGCTTTGCTCTTTGAGCCATCCATGAATATTTTACAAGAGCACTAAAACTTGCTCATAGCACATTGGTTTTGCAATAAAATGGCTATTAAAATTGTTAAAATTCTTGATAATTTATTTAACTACTTATTTTTTCTGGCAGGTCATTAAGAGGAAAGGAAAGGGGGAGAATCTGAAACAGAAAATAGCAAGTTAAAATGAATCAAATCATTTTTCGGACAAGTTTACAGTAACAAACTGTTCCTATATAATGCTTTGTCTTAGCAGTCATGCTGAAGAATTTCTCTGTGCACAGAGCACGGTTCAGCTTTCCTTATTAGATCATCTTTATGAGGCATTCATATTATTTGGTCTCTGGAGAGCTCTTGGTATTTGTAAAATTGCTTATAATATGTTAAATATGAATACTTTGAATTAAGCTGGTTTAAAATAGTCCTTTGAGGAACTGCTGCAAGACCAGCCATTAAAGAGAAAGTAAGGGTTAAACCATAACTATTTGCCCTCCTCCTTGGCTGTTACCTGCCTTTGCTCCCAGAGCGGTGCTTGCCCTCGGTTTTCCATTCAGCCTGGAGGGAAGCTGAGCTGTGCCGACCCCGTGGTGCGGCTGTGCCATGGCTGGGGTCAGGCGTGGAGGGAAGCTGAGCTGTGCCGACCCCGTGGTGCGGCTGTGCCATGGCTGGGGCGAGGCGTGGGTGGTGGGTTCTCCCGTCTGGCATAGCTGGGCTTCAACTTCAGCGGAGTTGTACTCTCGCTAAGAAAGAAACAATTTCTGGGGAAAACAGAACAGATACTTGTTTCGCTTCCCCATTGCTGCTGTGTTATTCAGAGAGAACTTTGCTGTTGTGTTACCTATATATTCCTGTTCGTACAGAGGCAAACATACACCACCACCAAAAGGTCCCGCACAGAAAATGGTACTGGATCGTTCTGCTTCAAGTTTGTGGCTCACTTGATATTTACTGGTTGTTAGCAACAGAGCCAGCTGACACCCTGCCAAAGCTACCCATCAGATAACCCAGCAGAGCTTTAACAGGGCAATTATTTCACATTTTTGCAGGAAGAAAGGACTGCAGCTCTCTAGCAGAAGTCCCTAGCAAGCTTCCTTTCCATTTTTACGCTGAGGTTACAGAGAACGGTGGTGTGTGATGCTTCAGAAACCTTTTCTTGTCTTGTTCCTTTCCTTCTTCAGTTTCAGCTTAAAGGCTTGGCTTTATGTGCTGTCTTCTTCTTTTCCTTCCTAAGTCTGTCCTTAGAGGCCAGGCTTTTAGTGGAGGTAGTATTTAGGGAAAAGGCTACAGGTTTTAAACAGTTTTTCTGAGGTTCAAAGATAACGAATTTGTTCATACTGATTCTTTAGTGGTTCTAGGGATATAGTTTTTTCTGAAAGCTATCCCAGGTGTGTTATGCAGCTAATCGTTGCTGTGGATTTTTGTTGTGGATGATACAGTGGTCCAACATGCTTAACAATCTGTAGCGATTAAGATTTAATTTGAAGTCAAGAAAAGGTATGGTTTTCTGTCCATGTGCTAAGGTTACGCTTACAGTATTTCATATATTTTTATAAGCAATTCATTTACTGTGTATTTTATATACAATTTTGATTGTAATTTTTTCAGCAACAAAATTGTGTTACAAAAAACCACAAAAGAGCCTTTCTTCGAAGCACATGTCTAGACTTGTGTTAATTTAAACTTCAAGTGTGACTTTCAAAACTGACCCTCTCAAACTTTTTTATTTACCCTTGCATGGCTTATTTCAATTTAATTTAAATGAGCAAGCAATTAAATCCAAAGAAGATTATGTACAGAGAGCGTTGTATAGGCCTAAGTAAGCAAGTTTTAGCCAACTTTGTTATATTGAATCAAGACTCCTTTTTGCTTAAAAAATGCTTTGAGTCACTTCCCTACATAAAATCTTGTAATCCAAGTGATGTATTAAATTAAAACAAAATCAAAGGTTAGTGCATGAGAGCAGTCAAACGCTGCAGCGACGTACATCTTGAGGAGTGTTTACAAACAGATTTCTCTCAGGGAAGAAATGCAATTGACACCCAATTAGTGTTAAAGCATATTCCTAAAGCTCAATGACTTGAGAGCAAATTACAGTTGTCGTTGTGGATTTCTGAAGTGTGTTGAACCATGATGCATTCCTTCGGAGGGAAGCTGCTCAGACATGAAAATGGAAAACAAGCACAGCAAGTACGAGTTCTCTGTGTTTCTATAATATCTGTGCTTCAATGAAACAAATGTGTAAAGTGACCATGAGGTCCGTTGGATGCGTTTTTACAGATTCCTGCTGCTTGTTAAAAGCCTGTCGATGGCTCACCAAGCTTTGAAACGAACTGCTGTACGCCAGTTCCCCTCCTCCCTGCCATCGTGGGCCCTCAGTTTTGTAGCTGTGAGCTGACGCAGAGGTGGCAGTCCGGGCCTGAGCAAACCAACATGGGGGAAGGGGCTTGCTGCATGACTGCTAAGGTGTGGGCTTGATGCTCTCTGTTTCTGAGCAGGGCTTAGACCTCCTTAGGGTGGATGATCAGCACAGTGTGAGGGTCATCAGGGAAGCCCTCATCAGCGAGGGAAGTTTTGAGACTTCTTTGCTATTGCTTCATTTATGTATGCTTCATACAGAATAGCCTGAATAGCCCCAGGCATGGACTCCATGGTCAGCAGGAGGAGAAGAGCAGATGTCATTTACAAATATACATGAGACTGGGAAATAAGCTTATGGCTTATTTGACTTATGTAAGGAAAGCTTGTGTTTGAATATGGATGAAGCAGCACAACTATACATCAGAAAAGGCATTATCTGCTCACAGCCCTCCTAAGCTGTTTATCTGGTACGCTTTAGCAAGTGCAGGGTCCTTTGTAGCAATGCCCCTGCTGCACACTTGGACCTGGCATCCTATCTGGCACACATCGCAGCTGGCTGCGTGGGACCCCCTTGCTGTCGGCGTGCACAGCGGCTGTGTGGGACCCGCTCGCTGCCGGCATGCACGGCGGCTGCCACCCCGGTGCGAGGGCTGCGGCACGTCTGCAGGCATGGCCGGGCAGTGGAGTTGCCGGCTGGGAACCCATCTCAGGCAGCTGGCACAGCTTTGGTCATCCTCTTGATTCGGCAGCTTCAGTGCTGTCCTGAATAAGGATGCTTTTCCTCAGCTGGAAGCAGGGAAGTATAGCGATGAAGTAATTAAATCACACTGTTCATGAAAAACCCTCACTGTTAATTTACAGTATTTGTCATAGCTCCCAGAATACAATCAAGGAAACAGACTGAACTGAGGGAACTTACCTGAGAAATTTTAATTTCCAACAAATTTCATAACAATTTGAAGTGTGTCTGCTTGTTTCAATTGATTTTAAGAAATCCTCTCCAAGGTTCCAGGTGCATAAAAAGTTTAGCATTTTCAGATTTTCTTTCTCTGCAAGTTCGTAGCTCAAGAAAAGGATAACAATTGTACTGCAATTAAGAGCCTTATAGATAAAGGCACTCTTCATATTCTTTCTGTTCAGTACCAGTTTTGAAAACTTTTCTCTGTCTCTCCTGTATCTGATGCTGAATGTAGGAAAGGGTAAGGAAAGGTGAAGGCAGACCCAGCCGTAAGGAAGCGAGAAATCGTAAAAAAAGTGTGAAAACAGGAAATCCAGCAGGAAGCTCTCACAAACTTAGTGGCAGTCAACTCTACATTTTGTAAATAGGGAATTTATATTCATATAAAACCTCTTAAAATACAGTATGTAAAAATAATAAGTACATTCACATCATCTGTTACTTCTTCCTTTAGCGTGAATAATGAAAGACTTTCTTTTCTTTCAGAAGAATTGTCTGTCATTGTTTTACTTTTATTATTTTTCACATAGCAATATTGAACTTCCATTAGCTATTATACCAATTAATACTGGTGTAAATTTTATTTTAATTTTCTTAATTAGCTTGACTATCTTTTCTTTGCAGGAACCTCATCCTTCTGGAATAAGACCTGAAAGCGGTCCACAGGCAGGTGGAACCACCCTTACCATCACTGGTACAAACCTGGCCACTGGTTCCAAGAAGGATGTTCAAGTTTCAGTCGGTAGCCAGCCTTGCAATGTGTACGTACCCTGAGTAACTAACAATCCCAAGCTGTATCCTAACAAAGCGCTAACCTTTTCTGGCCTTTAGAAATTACGCAAATCCATTGTCTATCTCTTTGTGACTCATCCCATGCAATGGAGCTCTGCACGTCACATTCACACAGAAACTCTCTCAGAGGCTCCAGCTGGAAGAAGCAGCTGTAAAAACACCGAAGTGGGAGAACTCAGATATCCAAAGAATTCTCCAGTTTTGGCTTTCTCTGCTTGACTGGCTACTCCAAACCCACCCATGCTTTCACTCAGCATCTCCCCAGTGGTTCTATATAAAATCTTCATCTTCTAGTGCCCCTTGAAGGCTTGTTGCTCTCACTTGTCTTTCCTTTTCTTAATTGCGGTCCTTCTCTTCTCCCAAAAAAAGGAATGACACGAAGTGTGCTGACATTGCATTGTTCTTGTGTTTGTACACTTTTCATATCTTTTATCTTTTTGAAAGACCGTAAGTGATCTGAAGAAAGTGTTGTCTCCTCTCGTAACTAGTCAGCGCTTGACAAAAACAGAGCCCTTTTTTGTTGCTTCTGGGGGTAGGTACTACAGTAAAGAATACAAATCGCCGTAATGTTAGTAACTGAAGATGTTTCCTCTTTTTTGTCTCCTCTAACCTAGCACTGAATTTGGAGACGAGATCGTTTGCATTACAGGCCCTAACAGCAAGGTTGAAGCTGTTGAAGTCACGATGGACTACGGGGGCATGGCAATTGCTGTTCCAGGGCTGTTCTCATACAGCGAGAATCCTACTGTCACCAAGTTCCTGCCAGTAAACAGCTTCAGCAGGTAATGAACTGTTTGTCGTAACTTCATTTACAATTGGGTTAAAATATGTGTCATTTATAATAAATCTATTACATTTATAATAAATCTATTACATATAGAACTGTTTCAAATAAAAACTGCCATACTCCATCCATGCACATCTTCAAATATGTAGTTTGTGAACTTTTTTAACTTCAGCTGATGTTTGAAAGTATCCTGTTTACATCCAAGCTTTAATCCCCACTTCAAAACTAAATCCTGAAACTAGAAAAGCTAATGAGCTTCTTTTAAATAAAGATGTCTCAAAGAAAGAGATTTGAAACATTTCAGCGTCACATCAGACAACATGATCTTTGCATTACTTACAAATGCTTATCCTATAAGGATGCGTATAAAAGGTTTCTAACGAAAAGCTTTCTAACAGTTCTTCTGTTCAGCTTTTAATACGTAAGCTGGAAACAGAGGATGGTAACAGTTTGTCATCTCTTTGTCCCATGAGGAGAAAAAAGTATCTTTTTAGGAAATCTAGATCAGGGTTCAATAAGGCTTTTCAAAGGTATGCTCTCTTCTGTGGTGGTGCTCACTAACACCCCATCTGGTAGCTGTTCCTTCTGGAAGAAAGCTCACCTAGTACTAATTGTGAAATGGAAGAAATATGTGCTCGTCATATATTTATAGCAAAATGGCAAATCATCTGTAGAAAAGTCCTTGTAGTACACCTCTGGTTCTGAGAGTCATTCTATGACCGATACAGGGACAAACTTGGGACGTTGATTCACGTTGGTCTCTGCTGTTCCCTAATACTCCGGTCTCTCTGCTTAGTGGGCTACAGCTGGCAGGGAGACATCATGATGTTTCCACTTTCTTTCAGTAAAAAGAAGTGTAACATTGTGACCTTACAAATAAGACATTAAAAATAAAGTTGGCCCTGACTTCTTTTGAAGAAATTGGTACCTGCCTTCTTGAATATTGAGCGGGCACTTATGTAAAACAGAATTTGTTTTTAATATCTGCTTTTGGTTTTCAGTTTGGGTGGGTTTGGACCTGGAGGGGTTTTTTGGTAGATCGATGGTGATTTACCCCAGGGGATTTAAAAGACTTCTCTTTTTTTCTCTACATAAACTGAAGCTTACTTAACTGATTGCCTTGAGGATTGCTAAATTCATGTTACTTCGATGACTTTAATTCCCACTGCCAGCTTGCATGCATGCTTCTTCCTATGCCAATGCATTATTTTTTAAACAATGTGTTCAAATTGAAAGGGAGAAGAGAGGCCAGGTCCCTACAGGCCTGTGGAAAATGCGCTCTCACCTTTGTCTGTGTGTGTGGTAGGTGGAGTGATTTTAACACAAACACTGGAGAAGTAAAGCACACAAAGATAGGCATCCATGAAAAGCCACAAATACTGACAAAACAATTTGTACTTTTTTTATTCTGCTATTTTAAAATGAGTTTGAATTTGACATTGCTGCTTTTAAATGCCGTGGTCATCGATAGCTTTAACAAAAGGATAGCTAATCATCATATAGGTGTTAGATAGCTGTTTGCAGTGAAAGTAGCAGCAGTGCAGGATAAAGCAATCTATAGCTGCAGTAGTGTGCCAATGACTTGACTTCTTTTTTAATTCTGCCTTTCAGTGGAGGAAGGAATATTACAGTAACTGGAACCGGTTTTGAGCTCATCCAGAGCTTCTCGTTGGTGGTATACGCAGAGCGTCCAGAAGCAGGGAAAATGAATCTCAAAAGGGTAATTTTTCTTTCTTTCTCCCCAAAGGCATCACACAGGATGCATAACATATAATCTGTTCGAAAAATGCATTTACGTTTGCCCACTGGACTTCAGTGGACTTGGAGTGGAATAAGGTTTGAACAGATTTCTGGGTCTGTTCAGGATTCCCGTGGAAGAAGAGCCTACTTCTGCCATCTTGACTTAAATTCACTTGTACCTTGCAATCTTCTGCTTTAAAATTATTTTCATTCAATATGAATAAGGACAGAAGAATTGAGCTTCAAGTGGTAGAGTGGATATAGTCCAGAATTTGAAAGTGTTTATTTTCTCTTTATCTTTCTCCTCCTTCTCCGCCTGCAAGCTTTAGAGATTTGTCTGAAACAGGATCCAAATCCAGACAATGCTGAATACTCAGCTTTGCACACTCAGTGCCTCTTATTTTCTAACACCTCAGTGAACCAAGTCTTTTCTTTCTTGCTTCATGCATATTCCTGCTATCACATCTTCACAAAAAGTTGTGCAAAATAACGTTAAAGAAGACCCGAACCCTTGTTGCATGTCATGTTAAGAAGAACTGGTATTACTGTTAGTCTCAATTTTCCACTCTTCTCGTGAAGATCACAATCGAATGCAATGATTGAGGACTTAAAAGTGATCTTCCAGTAAGAACTTTATAAGACTTTTCCTAAGGCTGACTTGTTAATTTAAGACTGTCTTGTGATCCATATAGAGTTGGTAAAGTGCATGTTTTGTATTATATGCAGGATCCAACTTTTAGAGTATCACAGATCGGCAGGGGTTGGAATGGACCTCTGGAGATCATCTGGTCCAACCTCCCTGACAAAGCAGGGTCACCTAGAGCAGGCTGCACAGGATGTCATCCAGGCAGGTTTTGAAAATCTCAGAGAAGGAGACTCCGCAGCCCCTCTGAGCAACCTGTTCCAGTGCTCCGTCACCCTCAGAGGGAAGAAGTTCTTCCTCATGTTCAGACGGAACTTCCTGTGCTTCAGTTTGTGCCCGTTGCCCCTTGTCCTGTCACTGGGCACTACTGAAAAGAGTCTGGCCCCCTCCTCTTGACACCCACCCTTCAGATATTTATAGGCATTTATAAGGTCCCCTCACAGCCTTCTCTTCTTCCGGCCAAACAAGCCCACGTCCCTCTGCCTTTCATCATAGGAGAGATGGTCCAGTCCCCTCATCATCCTCCTTGACCAAGGGAAGGTCATCCATTCTCCAGGCTTTCCCTCTTGCTTCCAGGGACTGGAATTCCTGAGAGACAGCCTTACCAGTGAAGACTGAAGCAAAGGCGGCATTCATTAACTTCACCTTCTCTGTATCCTTTGTCACCAGCACACCCACCTCATAGAGCAGCGGGCCCGCATTTTCTTTTTTTTTTCTTCCGTTTGCTGCTGATGTACTTGAAGAAGCCCTTCTTGTTGTCTTTGATGTGCCTTGCCAGATTTAATTCCCGGTGGGCCTTAGCCTTCCTCATTGCTTCCCTGCATGCTCTGACAATGTTCTTTTATTCCTCCCAAGTGGCCTGTCCCTCTTTCTGTGTTCCGTAGACCTTTTTCTTCCATTTGAGTTTTGCTGCAAGCTCCTTGCTTATCCATGCAGGTCTCCTGCCACCTTTGCTTGATTTCTTACTCATGGGGATGCACTGATCATGAGCATGGAGGAAGTGATGTTTGAATAGCAACCAGCTCTCATGGACCCCCCTGCCTTCTAGAGCCCTAACCCATGGGATTCCTCCAAGTAGGACCTTGAAGAGGCCAAATTTAGCCTCCTGAAGTCTAAGGTTGTGATCTTACTTACTGCCCTGCTTCCTCCACGCAGGATCCTGAACTCCACCATCTCATGGTCACTGCAGCCATGACCGCAAGATGCAACTATCTTGATAACCTTAACTCCCAGGACAATCTTAAAGTCTGTTTAGCATTCTTGACAGTGTTTATCAATATTTCTTATCCTCCTCCTTATGTATGCTCAGCATCTTCTGAGCACGTTAGCTGAAGTCAGCATTACATACATCACACATTCTTGGTTAAGAATCTAATCTTTTGTTCTGTTTCCACTTATATGGCAATATCATAAATGCAGGGGAGAAGTTATGAAATTGCATTTCTCAAAGTGAGAAACTGAGGTAGTGATAGAAAAAGTGTTGAGAGTTCCTATTAGTCTTGTTGGCTGTGGTTGATGTTACTGAATGACTGAAGGAGTTTCCAGCATAAAAACATTTGTGTAATTGTGGATGGGAGGACAGGTTAACCGAGTTGTTACTTTGAGTAGTTGATTGACAATTGGTAAATTTTATTCTGTAATTTCACTTACTAATTGTATTGAATTTCAGTGAGGTATTTTACAGCATCAGTAGAAAAGAATCTGCCTGAGATACTTAATGATACAGAAGATGATCTGGATTAAAGCTGCCATGTTAACCTCTTAAACTTAGAGCAGTTTAATGGTGTCAGCCCAGTGTGGTCCAGAGCCACAGAATTTGGAGGCAATGGAAAGCGTTCTGTAGCCTAAGCTTTTAGAAGATAATGAGTCAACAATTTATTCCCATCAACAAATTTGTTTCATTTTCTTTTCAGAAAATGCCTCATACTATGTTATTTCTGCTGTATGGAGAGGATATAAATCCAGTGGTTGTATTTCTACAGTCTAAAGTTATCAACAGTTAGGTACAGGAATGAGTCAAACTCTAAAATGTGCATGTTCTTCTTATCTTGTTTCTTACAGTTTGATGGAAAGGTTGTTACAAGACTCAATGAAACCACAGTGGTTTTTTCTTCCCTGCCAATACTGGAAGACCCAGAAAACTATAACATTACCACTATTATTCTAATGGATCATTATCATTTGGTTGTAAAAAATGAGAGCCACTCCTTTGCCTATGTTGCAGACCCAACCTTTGAAAATTTCACAAATGGCATCAAAAAACAAGTCAACAAACTTATTAATGCAAAGGTAAACTTGTCAAGAGATGGTGGTTGCTCATTTTGTCCTTGAAACATGTATGGAATTTTTTATTTCTTTCTTAAACCCTTAACAGCTGTTTGGTATCATACCCAAAATGCTTGGCAGAGTCCCTTCCCTCCACTAGATGATGAACATTGTCAGCTCTCCTTTCTCCTCCCCTCCCCTTCTCAGAGATAGTTGCTATCTGTTTAGCCATACTTTGCATTTCCTAGGTATGTCCCCTCCAGCTGAGCCTGGCATTTGGAAATGCCCTTTGCCACAGAGCTCCCAAGGACAGGAGGGGACATCTCTTCTTGCACCAGGAAGGAAAGGAGAGGAATTGCGTAATTCCCAAACACTCCGCTCTTCTGTAAACTGCAGTGCAAATCACATCTGCTGCTAAAAATAACCCAAATGGAAAGCTGCAACTCAGGACTTCTTGTCTCCCAAGACTTTGCAATGACGACTTAGCCTTGTATTTTCTGTCTAGGGCAGTAACCTGAACAAAGCCATGACGATAGACGAGGCCCAGGCTTTTGTGGGTGACGAGCCTTGCAACATAAAAACTCTAACTGAAACGGACTTGTATTGTGAGCCACCAGAAGTACAGCCTCAACCAAAGAAACGGCAGAAGAGAGATACCATCAATAACCTTCCTGAATTCATCGTAGGTTACCTTTTCAATAGAATTTAATGTCATGTGTAAGTGACACTGATACAGTGCTTCTTAACTGAAGTAATTTGTTCTGCAAAGTTGTAGTACTGTGAAGAAACTCCTTGCATTTCTTTCTTCTGCTAGCTTCTGCCTGCTGTTTAGAAGATGTCACACGTAAAGAGTGGTCCCAAGCTGCCAAATGCCTTCTAACTTCATTACATAGAAATGTAAAATTGTAGCTAGACAGACTGGGGATTTTTCTTCCTCTGCTAAGCAAAATAAGATTACTTTATGGAATAAAGTGCTAGGGACCGAAATTCAGTATAAAATATTCAGAAATGTTTCCTTGGTTTGGCTAGTTTGAGCTAGAAATTCACTTAGTGAGAATTACTAAGAATTTAGAGTGTAGCTGAGAAGTGAACCACTGTCCATTTGCACTTTTTGAGACAGATGTCTGTGCTTATCTAATTAGGTGAAATTTGGACTCCGGGAATGGATCCTGGGAAGGGTGGAATATGATACACGTGGGAGTGACATCCCTCTGAATCTTATTTTGCCACTGGTGTTCATTCCTATGATAGCAATCATCATCATTTCTATCATCTGTTACAGGTAAGTTCCTTTAATTAGGCAGTTTTGCTGTCCTAAACCTTTCAAGGTACTGCCTTTTAGTACCTTTCAAGGTACTTCTTCATCTTTTTTATGATCTGCAGATTTAAGAAAGGTAGTTGCAGCTGGAACTGTGTATGAGCACCAATTTATTCCTCTCACGCACACCAAATTCCTTGGTGTCAGTCAGCCCAGTCCATCCTTTATACATAAACACAACAATTGGTCCCAGGCTTGCCAAGCACACAATTGCAGACTGAGTTGCACACATATATTCTTGAAATTGCAGCTAAAGTGCCTCTTGTGAAGGAGATAACTTATTCTGTATACATATCCATCAGCGTTTGTGCTGCCTCAGTCAGCACTGTAGGTCTGAGCTGGATGGATTTGGCTAAGGGGTCATTTTGGCTTTTCCAGCTGAGGTAAGTGTTACCCGCTCACAAATGTCATGATTAATGGTGAAATACGTGCTTCATAAAGGGCCAGAACAATGTCTGCATTTCACTTAAGACCTACTTAGCCCAATTTTAAGGTTACTAATTAGGCCCTCATACTGTCCCTCAGGAGGGGGTGGATTTCACTCTGATGGTGCATATCAATATAGCTGAAGCAGTGCTGAAGTCTGTGCTGTACAGCACTCATGGCCTCCTGGACCTCCTGCAGCCTTCTCAGTTCAGTCCCAAACACATTCCTGTGTGGCTCAGAACCAGTGCAGGACATGTTGCAAGCAATCTTTGTTCAGTACATACAAATTGAGTTTCTGTACTTCATATGTGATTGAAAGCATTTGTAGCTACTGCTGATTGGATTTTAAATCACTGGCCCAAGTGTGCTTTGAAGCAGCAGGCCCGTGATGGTGCCTGGTTGATTTACACAGGATGAAGACTTGGTCCACTGTTGCTGTTCTCCTCCATTCTCTTTCTGCTGCCAGTGTTTAAAAAGACATCAAAACTAGGAAAATGTCCTCCAGTCCTTTGGCTACCCACTCAGAGCTGTTGCAGATTCTTTACTTTTGCAGTTTGTAACTTTTTTAAAATCTTACCTCTATTCCATAAAGACGCAAGAGCCAACAAGCAGAACGAGAGTATGAAAAAATTAAATCACAACTTGAAGGCCTGGAGGAGAGTGTCAGAGACCGGTGCAAGAAGGAATTCACAGGTATGACAGATATTTGCACTCCTGTGGGTCCTCTTGAGCAATCAGAAGATGGACTGGAGCAATGGTGCTGGCTTGCTGAAACTGTCTTCTGGGAACAAGTAATTAGCAGATCTTAGTAGTCTTGATTACTGACATTGACATACAGCAGATATTTTGTTATTATATATGAAAGCCGTAAATAAAATAAAATAGAGAGCTGAGGTTATTAAAAGAAATTCATAGTTTTAGTCTAAAGGAAGCACAGAGTTAGCAACTGGGAAATAGAAACTAGTTGAGATTGGGGTTACTGACAGTCATTAATGTGAGTGGTCACTGATACGGAGGTAAGAATGTTTTATAGTGACTAACCATGCACTTAGTATTTAGCACGATGGCTGTATGTGCCAAGTATGCACATCAAAAACTGTTTTCAGAGCTGCAAAATTGATTTGCAGCAATCAGCATACAAAGGGATAATTTGGCAAGCTCGCAGGAAAGGAATAGCATTTTTCCCTGTTTATCGTGCAAAAACCTTAAGCTTGATTTGAGGAGCCAGCTAATTGTTCTGTGTAAATGTAGAGGCATCATCCCAGGGAAGGCAGCAGGAGGTGTGAAGGCTCACCATTTCTACATGTTGAACTACTCATTGCAACACTTAAATTAGGCATCTGAGTACAAACATTGCAAATATTGGCCTAAATTATTACTGTGAAATGTCACCTCATTATCTGAATTATATTTGCTGTTGGGTCATGCTGAAATAATCTCTACTAAAAAAATCCTGACATTTTATTTCTAAAGATAAATAGATTATTTCATATTGACAGTGGCTAAAAAGCAGAATTGAATTAAACAGCAATTTCAGGTTAAAGTTTGAAATTAATTTAAGAAGCTCAGGGTATCTCAAAGATTTCGGCCATGCTGAAAGCCTCTCCCAGTCTTGTTTTTCTGGCACTTCTGGGACAGGATGTTCTTTTCTTGTACCAGCTTGCTTTCTCTGGAAAACCAACTCCTTCCAGGTTCTGGACACAAACCAGAAGCAAATGTTTGAATCAAGAACTATTCCCAAATGGGCTTCGTTTCAAACTGTATTTTGAACTGTGAGAGGATCGGTCAAGGTTAACAGCCCTCCCTCTAGTCACCTTTCCCATGGAACTTCATACCCATTTCTGAAAGGAGAAGGTGCCTTTTTCTTGCAGACACTCCTAGGTAGGGGGCTGCAGGCTAGAAACTCCTGCTACATGTTGAGTTGAAGGTTTCCTCTCTGCTCCACCAAGCATGAACACTGGGGACGTAGAAAGCACATCTAACGATTAATCGAGCTCCTAAACTGCATCCACCTTGTCTGGCAGTAAAATGAAACACTGAAGTCAAAACACGTTCTGGATCCATACTGTGAAACTGTCATGTCAATGGCACAAAGTACAGACAGTCTAAAATACGTGGGACCAAAGGTAGCCAAGGAAGGGGAAGTCAGGGAGGAAGTACAAATGCCACAAAGCTAGGAACCACAAGATGCTTTCTCCCTTAGCTTTGCTGAATGCTATAAAACAAAGAAGAAAATGAATGAATAAGAGCAATAAAATTGCTGAGACAATAGGTCACTATATTAATTAACATGATATTCTAGTCAATCAACAATATTGGGTAGTTGGAAAGCCTTCAGCTAGAATAGCTGCGCCAAAGGACGATTCCCTAAATGTTGTCCCTTTTAAGGTCTTCAGGGCTTTTGAGTCCTGTAGAAACGTTTCCATCAATGTCAATGAACCATTTAACCTTCTTCCTTCCTGCAATCCCCTTCCTTGCAATTGAATTAGTGTGCTTTACACTTTAAACCTTGCTTTCCTTGACTGCAGTGTGTTTTTTAAAAGAACTTTGATTACTACCTAGACTCAGAGAGAACAGAATGTGCATTGAAAAACAAAAACCAAGAAAATAATATTACTCTGTCTTTTATTGGCTCTGTGGTACCATCCTACATACGTATATATGAACTCACCCAGATGTCCATGAAGGCCCTTTTTGAGATAGACAGCAACAAGGAAACCATCCATGCGAAAGGCAGTTACCCTCATGTCACCACAGGATAACCTGTGGCTGTAGTTAACAGGATAATTGGTAAAAATAGCAAGGGAAGATATGAGATAGAATTGAGTTTTTGGTGTTGAGTTGCTTTTTCACCATTGCAAGGCATCCAAAGAAATCATGTTGCCTAAAAAAGCTGCAGGCTTTTTTTAAATGAACCTTTAAACTGTATTGCATATTTCAGATCTAATGATAGAGATGGAGGATCAGACAAATGATATCAATGAAGCTGGAATTCCAGTACTGGACTACAAAACCTACACGGACAGAGTCTTCTTCTTGCCCTCCAAAGATGGAGAGAAAGACGTGATGATTACGGGGAAGCTGGATATTCCCGAGGCCAGGCGGCAGACTGTGGAGCAGGCTTTGAACCAGTTCTCCAACCTCCTCAACAGCAAATCGTTTCTCATTAATGTGAGTACTGAAGTAAATTCACCTTGTCTCTTAGCTAGGCTAAGACTAGACACTCTTTGTGTGTGCAAGAGAGTAGGTTTGCAAGCACAACTGAACCAAAGTTACTAAAATAAGTGATTTTCCTACAGTTCTTGTTCCACAGTAACCACTGCAGATATGTGGCATCACAGCCAAAGCTTCCTGGTGGGGTGAAGAGGCAAGATCATAATTCTGTGCCAGGTCACGCAGTATGGAGTTAGTCAACACTGCAGTAGCTGTAGGAAAACAGATATTACCCAGTCTGGCATGAAAAGTGCTGTTACAAGTTTGTTTTAGCCTTTTAAGAAACGTGATTGGAGAATGCTGATTCCATGCTGGTTCATCACAGGAGTCACCTGCAGGCAGCCATCTGCCGAATCTCTGTCCCAGAGAGGCAGAGGCTCCTCGAGTGGCCTATTCATTGAGATTGACGAGTGCTCACAGCAGCTCTGAAGAGACGTCTAATTGCTCACTCTCAAAACCTGAAGCTGATTTTCAGACACCTAAATACAGATTTAGACTACTAACTTTTTCTCCTTTGTTAGATGAGGCTCCAGCGCTGAGTTTGTTAATGGTAGCATTACAGTGTATGGCAGATGAGAGCGCATTCCCAGGTGCGCTTAGATAAGTGTCTTTGTAATTCGATGCGAAAGGACTGGGAATGTGGGGGAGAGGGGAGTCGATTTTCTCTTTTAAAAAATTGTCACAGAACACCTGTTTTCCATTATATTAAAGCATACTTTTCGGATAAGGCTTCAGTTAAAGTAAATAAGCATTCCTTGGGTTAGTCCAATACACTGTGTGTGTATCTAAAAACAAATTATAGGGAACATTTTCTTATAAGTAGTTTTTTCAAACCTCTGAAAACTTTTCTGTTCTGTGCTTACAAGATTAATATTAAAATAATATTGCTTGTCTTCGTAGTGCAGACAAGTATTAAGGTTCCTCAGAAACCTCTAATCTGACTTGGTTTTATATTTGTTTTCTGTTCCAGTTCATTCACACGCTGGAAAACCAAAGGGAGTTCTCTGCTCGAGTTAAAGTGTATTTTGCATCCTTACTGACAGTTGCTTTACATGGAAAACTAGAATACTATACTGACATCATGAGGACGCTGTTCTTAGAACTGATGGAGCAGTATGTTGTGGCCAAAAACCCAAAGCTGATGTTAAGAAGGTTTGAATTATTGTCATATTTTCTGTAGTTCTCTGATTTTCTATATATGTGTTCCTTTTGTCATGTGACTATATTAAAATAACAACTATCTGTGAAAGTCAGAAATAGCCTGGCCCAAGCATATTAGGAAGACAAGCTCACCAGGAATAGCTGTGGAGGGCACAGGCAGGACTGCTGGCGACAGATTTCCCTATCCAAATACTGTAGTCTAGAATCTGCATCGAGATTACGAAAATGTCTACCTTACTTCAAAATACAATATCAAACATTTCATTTACTTTTTGATCTAATTTTATTCCAAACAATCTAGCATTTATACCACACATGATCTTTGTAATGAGCATACATAGTCAGCTCGCGTTGTGCATTCAGTGAGAGCTTGCTCTAGTGTTTTTAACCCTGTTGTTATCTCAAATAAATTGCAAAAGACCTCGCCCTGTATATGTTGTAGCTTTGTAATCTGTAGGTTATTTCCCAGTAACTGCACAGCTGGGTTAATTTTTTAGCTCTTACAGCATAGACCCAATTCAAGACTTTGCATAAAAGATGTGTGCTTTTCAGTAATGAGCTGAATGTACCCGGGAATGATGAGCAATACAAAGCACTTATCCTAAAGCAAGTACATGCTCTCAAGACTCTATAGGGAAATCACTGCATTAGCAGAGTGCATGCAGTTAGGCATGTAAAAATATTGTATTTCAAGCAAGCAATGTTTTCTTTAAGACTTTGTCATTAAGTACCCTTACCATACTCAGGGTTGGGGTTTTTTTTTTTCAGATCTGAAACAGTTGTTGAGAGAATGTTGTCTAACTGGATGTCTATTTGTTTATATCAGTACCTCAAGGTAAGAGCTGAAGTCTGTTGCCTGTGGGTTTTTTTTTATCAATAATACTTAAACATGCTGCATTGAGTATATCTTTTGTTTTTGCTTTATTTCATCTCCTTTCCTCCAAACAGGACAATGCTGGGGAGCCTCTTTATAAATTGTTCAAGGCTATCAAACACCAGGTAGAAAAAGGGCCAGTGGATGCCGTACTAAAGAAAGCCAAGTATACACTGAATGACACAGGCTTACTGGGAGATGATGTAGAGTATACGCAGTTGGTAAGCAGAGCATGATTAATATGTTATAAAATCATTTTTTTCCTCTAAAATTAACTCCTGTGATGTTAAGTCTGTACGTACTTTTCCGGGCTACTGTGATCTGCATAGAAATTCTGGTCATGGGCAGGACTGTCGATAGTTTAGCCAAAGCAAGTCTCCAAGCAGGAAAACAGAATTATAAATTATCTTCTAAGCATTAAATCCAAGTCCTGCCACTGTAGAATCCACTTCAGTAAATCCCTTTCATAATTTTCAAAGTTTGTCTGAGCAGTGGTAGACGTGTTTGGCTCCTTCCCCTTTCTTATCTAAATTAACTGGCAATTGATTTTTGCAGAATTCTTGCACTATTGTTATGCTTGAACTTTGGGTTGTCTTTCCCCTTGTGATTGCTGCTTGTCAGCATATCAAATGTCATTTTAGAGATCATTTTATCAGTATACCAGGATAAGCTCCTCTACAGTCCCTGTGAGGTGGCTCTGCAACTTCCAAAACACTTTATGAACCGATTTCTGCACTTGCTTCTGTGTGAGTCAAACTCTTCTGAGCGTGAGCAGCCCAAGTGGCATCGAAAGGGGTTTATTTCCACCTAAGGAAATAAATCTTTCCAGTGATGAGGGGAAGCTGCCTCTCCAGGCAGTTCTGGAGACCCATGTTAGATGCTTCAAGTGGGATGAAATGGACATCCCTACCGCAGGTATTGCCCATCTGAGCTCCATCACCGCCTGAGTCTGATCACCGGTGCCATGGTCCAGTTCTCTTCTATTACGAATTCTGCTCTGACTTCATGCTGTTCACTGCCAGAAATCTGCACTGCTTTTTCAAGCAGACTCCAGCGCATGGATTCACTGTCTTTTCAAAAAACTGAAGCAGCCCACTCTTTAGCTGTTTAGGGAGCGTAAATTCTAGTTTTACTCTTTCTGACAGTCTTGCTGGTTTTCTTCAGGATACAGTGTAATGAATAGCAAAGATACACAGACTGTCCCTCAAAGACCAGCACAGGATTTTTTTTCCCCTCTCTCATTTCTCTTTTATTGACATGTTAGGAGCCATTTGTGGTTGTCTCCAGCTGAGAAAAATGCAGTGACATATAAGCAGTGTGGAAAGAGAAACTTAATAAAAAGCTTTATTAAGTCCTGGTTAAAAAAAAAAAAAAAAAAAAATCACCA
>Ga0065711_1001151_pt1 | contig 71146 bp, 39 predicted proteins | sample Hoacrofraction12_FD_59098 | JGI IMG/M metagenome (GOLD analysis project Ga0065711, IMG submission 59098) | Hoatzin crop microbial communities from Cojedes, Venezuela - Epithelial fraction 12 v2 (version 2) | ecosystem: Host-associated > Birds > Digestive system > Esophagus > Crop | place... | reverse complement strand
GCCCAGAACTGGACACAGTACTCCAGATGGGGCCTCACTAGGGCAGTGTAGAGGGGAAGGAGAACCTCCCTCAACCTGCTGGCCACACTCCTCTTAATGCATCCCAGGATTCCATGGACACTATTGTGCAAGTGATCTGTGAATGTGAAACTTGCACTGCAATTAAGCAAGCCAAATGGGTAAAGCCTCTCTAGTATGGAGCATGATGGCTGAAATATAAATACGGGGAGGTCTGGCAGGTCGATTATACCACGCTCTCACGAGGCAAGTGCCATGAGCTTACAATGGTGGAAGCAACCACTGGATGGCTGGAATCACGTCCTATGCCCCACGCCACTGCCTGGTATGCTATCCTGGGCCTCAAAAAGCAAGTTCTATGGAGACATGGCACCCCAGAAAAACTGAGTCAGACAATGGGACTCATTTCTGAAACAACCTCATAGATACCTGGGCCAAAGAGCATGGCATTGAGTGGGTGTATCATACCTCCTACAATGCACCAGCCTCAGTGAAAACCAAATGATACAACAGACTGCTACAAACTACACTGAGAGCTCTGGCTGGTGGAACCTTCAAACACTGGGATACACATTTAGCAAAGGCCACCTGCTTAGTTGTCATCAGAGGATCTACCATTCGAGCTGGCCCTGTCCTACCAAAACTGTAATGCACTGTAGAAGAGGATAAAGTCCCCATAGTGCAAATGAAGAATATGTTATGGAAAACAGTCAGGGTTAGTCCTGTCGTGGGAAAAGGCAAACCCATCCTTGGGATCGCTTTTGCTCAAGGACCTGGGTGCACTTGGTGGGTGAAGCAGGATGGGGAAATCTGATGTGTATCTCAAGGAGATTTGATCTTGGGTGAGAATAGCCAATAACTTGAAGAGTATGTTGTTAATTGCTATATGATACTGTATGTCATCATTTCTATTAGTTGCTATACGTCATATTGAAGGTATTACAGTAAGAAGCACCTGGATTACTGAAGAATGAACTTTAATGAAACTTTAATGAAACAGAGGAAAGTGCAATGGTGATAGAATGAGAAATGACTTCAGCAACTGGTGCCTAGCAACTTCCTCAAGATCAACATCTTCAACGCACAGACCATGAATATGGGTCATGCCAGACACACTAGCTGCGAGTTCCAGATGCAGCATGCGACAATTGAACACCACACACCTTCCTCCTGCTGTGCCCAGTGTCACCTGTCCACTGCATTTCACCAAAGCCCAGTCCTGCTCTGTCAACTGAGTGGACTTTGCACCATCTCTTCTGCACTGAAAGACTGTTATGACAGATGGAACCCAAAGTCAAGTACTAAATGAACTCTACGGACATTTTAGAGGGATGGTCCATAGACTAAGGGAATGATACCCATATGCATACATAAAAAGAAGGAAAAATGGTGGTAATATATTGGAAAGTGTGGGACCTGAGCATGATGTAAATGGTATAGAATAAGGGGTAGATAATATCCTGGTTTCAGCTGGGATAGAGTTAATTTTCCCCTCAGTAGCTGCTGTGTTTTCAGTTTAGTACCACAGGAATGTTGATAACACCGATGTTTTCAGTTGTTGCTATGATGACAAGGACTTTTTTCCAGTTTCTCATATTCAACTAACTAGCAGGTGTGCAGGAGCTGGGAGGAAACATAGCCAGACAGATAGAACAAGTTGGCCAATGGAAATATTCTATATCACAGATATTCCATATCATAGATATAGACATCCATTGCATGTCATGCTCAGTTTATGCATGGGAGTTTTTCTGGGGGTCAAGAAGCTATCTGCTTTCCTCTTCCTTGTTTGAATCGTTGCTTGTCTGGGAGTTCTAAGTTTTTAGGGAATTTGACGAAATTTCTGACTTTGGGGTTCTGGGATCATTGCTCAGGGACTGACTGAGAATTGGTCATCGGGTAGTGAAAAAAACCGTATTGTATATATTTGGCTTTGCATATTCTTTATAATCATTATTATTACCATTAGTAGTATTAGCATTTCCTTTGTTGCCTTATTCAATTGTCTTCCCTTGTCCGCTTTTGTTCATTTCTCCACCCCATCCCTCTTGGGGAGAAGGGGAGAGGTGAGCGAGCAAGTGTCAGGTCTTAGTTGCCAGCTGCCAGGTTAAACTATGACAGGTGCCTGAGGAATTTTAGATTCTACAATGTTCTTCTTAACAATAAGTGCCAGAGCTGTGCTTCAGATTCACTTCTTAAGTATCTAGATCTTTTTCTGGCTCTGGACTTTCATGATTTCCAGCTTCTTTCTCTTCTCTTTTCTCTGTCCTTTCCATGATCCACTTGCATTGTATTACCACTTTGGTTTTGCTTCCACACTACATAACTTGAAATCTCTTTCTGTTTCATTTTTCTTTTAGCTAGTTGCATGCTTTTAAATTCCTGATGCAAGTTTCTGAGTGGTTTGTAAATAAATTACTTTGTTGTTCTGCAAAGTAGAAAGTAGTGGCCTGTACGTGTTTTGGGGTTTTTTTAGGAGAGGTTGTTTGTTTTGTTGTTCATAGGGTAACCTGAGATGCTATTTATTTCTATTCAGTGAGATTCCTCTAGGATGAGAAGAGCTGTAGTTTGATAGTATAAAGCTTGAGAACAATAAAGAGGAGATACATTTCTGATATTATCAGGAGGCCTTCACATAGCCTGAAGGAAGAGGGAGGTCGTGTGCATAACAGAGGAAGAAATTCTTGTAGTTTTTTTATTCTTCATTTCCTGTTTTATGCCTTAGCGTTGTGTGAGAAAATAGCACAAAACAAGTTTTGCAACCTGTAATATTTTTTTCTTCCCAGGTAGGCTTTATCTAAATTCTAAAGATGGGTCGTTCAAAATGCCAGTGTCTGCTGACTAGAGGCTTGTGTCCATATCATTTTAAACTTGAAAAAGAGAATCAAGAAAAAATATTCTCTGTATTATATACTACAACACAAAATACTCTGGTTGGGGGATACATGAAACAAGATCACATGTTATGATACCTGAGAAACAGAAGTTGTGTCTTTCTGAGGACAACGAAGTCGATCCTCTTTCATCTGGAAGCAGGACATACCATAATTCAATGACTGTTGCAAAATAAGATATTGTCATTTAATCAAGAAAGTAACACTCTTATAATTTCTTCATTGTAAGTGTGGTGAGGCACTGAAACTGGTTTCCCAGAGAAGCTGTGGATGCCCCCTGCCTGGAAGTGTTAAAGGCCAGGTTGGCTGTGGCTTTGAGCAACATGGTGTAGTGGAAGGTGTCCCTGCCCATGGCAGAGGGGTTGGAACCAGATGATCTGTAAGGTCCGTTCCAACCCAACCCATTCTATGATTCTATGATTCTATGATCCTTAATCCGTGGCTAACTAGGTGCCTTCTTTTCTCAGTGCTTGTGGAGATTAAACTGCAAAGTCGCTGAAATTATCTTGATCCAAATTCTGTATACCTGATATTGAGAACTTAAATATTTCACCTACACTGGTCCTTAAATAGTTCATACCTTGCAATAATCTGTAGGATATTGTGGCTGGCATTCAACTGAAGATTAGTCACTTGAATGTCAGTACCTACACTGTAAGGTAAATGTCTAAGTTCCTTTTATTGTCAGCGAGATTTAGGAAACAAATTTAATGAAGTTTTAGAGGTGTTTAACTTAAGCTGCGTTAACAGGCACACTTTGTTGCCTGAATAGCTCCTTAGACTCCAGACTTGCTGAACTCCTGACAAGTCTCTACTGACTGTAGTGAGAGATTAGACACCCAGCCCATTTTTAAACCTTTATGTTTTGTTTCTAACTTGGAATAAAATCCCACCTTTGAGCTCAGTTCACTTGCCCAACCGTAACTTTCCAGTGCCACTTGAGATGCCCCACATTATCTGAGACACCAGGACAAGACTGTCAGACGTGACACAGGACCCACAGGAACCCTGAGCTCTTTCGTAGCTGGAGAGTCAGTGTCTTCTAATAGGCAGTCAGAAATCTATGTCACCAATTGCATCATGTTCTTTAGATTTGTATTTTTAGAAAAAGCAGTATAAGCATTTTTCATAGCCTTTTTAAACCTTCAAATACAATCTTTTCTTTATAGAACATTTCAGACTGATGTATCACCAGTTATTAAATACTGCTTAGTATTATGTTAAAAGGACAAAGAAAAATGCAAGATGAAATAAATGAAAGTGGGAGTGAAAAGGTAAGATTAAGAGAGAGGAAAAACAGTCTCCAATGACAACAAGAGAATAACCCATCTCTGTTATTTTATCTTTATTTTTGGGAGGATTAAATGAAGAGGATTACTGATTCGCCAAATTGCCATAATTCTGACCAAATTAATTTTAACAACCGAAAGATGGAACAAGTAGAAATAATTTTTGAAGGATGTAGGCATAAGGGTCTTCACTCACGCTTGTCTGATACACAGATTGCAAGGAGGTATATCGTCAAAAGGGTTAAACCAATTATAAAGTATAAGCCTAGTACAAGTCCTTTCCTCACACTTTGTTCTTTGAAATAATCCTATAAAAATAAGAGAATTTATTACATAACTATCTTTCCAGATTTTATCAATATTGAAACCTTTTAAATGGAATATGCGACGAAATAAACCCTACTCACCAATGTGGTAAAATATAATAGACATCAAAGCAGCTGAAAACCTTCCTAAATCAATGTAGTAGCTCTGCAGCAATTTCTAGAACAGAAGGTGAAAATCCCTTTAATATTTAATAAATGAAGGAAAATGTATAGAAGCAGATTTATAGGTCACTACATTTACACTCTTAAAAGACCTTCATTATGTCATTAACACCACCCTGATAAAAAGCACTTCCATCATTCATCAGTCACATTGTGTCTGTCCTGCCATTAAACAGATGGAATAGTCCCTAATCCAAATTCCCCAAACTTTTAGAGTACACTTAGTTTCATTTTCTTGCCCTAGGCCAATCCATTTAACAGCCCATCACAGCCAAGTTGGCCAGGTCTTCAAAGTTGAATGTTGTGAATAAGAAACAGTTTTAAAGTGACCTTTGTTCTCTCTCCTTGTTTTACCAAAGCCTAACGTGTAACATGCAAGGGAATATAAAGTCCAGCATTCTGTTCTTTCAAGGACATTCAAGAATTTGCCAGAGTTGGTAACTGAAAAAAACCCTTCTATTTCAGGATTAATTCTTTCATTGGTTTATAATGTGCTGATTACTGATTTTTAACAGATACACATACAGATTTATTTGGAGTTGCGTATCAATCCTCCCAACCATTGCTTGAGCCATTCTTTCTACCGTTTCAGTAACTATATTGCTTCAGAGTCTACAAGTCCAACCTCTGTCAAGAATATGTTTTGTATTGTAACATGTAAAACGAGAAGATGCTTTATAAAGAAAGAAGCTTGAGTTAAAAAGAAATCGAAAGACTAAGGTCTAGTTTAAATTCAGTTTTATAATATCTGTTTGCTTCTTTACTCACAGCTGTTCCTCAGCGCTACCTAAGGACATATCTTTATCCTTCAGGTGCTGAGTTCCTGTCAGCTGCAGTTTAACAATCTGTCTCTGTTTGGATACCACCTAAAATTAAAAAAATTATGCTAAGCCAGAGGCCAAGTTAGTCTCAGATGCTCCCAAACATCTCAGATCCTCAAATTATGCAACAAAAAAGATTTACCTGTCATATTCTAAGCACAAGGGCCCAGGGACAAGCTAAGTCACAGACAGCTCTCATATAAGCGCAACTAGTAGTACAGAGCATATTTTACAGACGTACCCAGTATTTGGGCAGTTATCTAGGATATAGGCAACCCAGGCTCCACGCCTGCTCTGCTTGCATAGTAGCAATGATTTCAGAATAGGTCTTTCACATTTCAGGCAAGCATCCTATTGATCAAACTGTTGGCTGTAAACAGTAAATCTTCTGTCTCCTATCTGACAGCTGCTCCAATTTAGAGATGAATACTTGCATATTCATTGAACAGTTTTAACTCCCCCTGGGGAAGATTTGTATGCATTAGACTATACAGTCAATTCTTTTTCCTAAGCCCATGATTTTTAGTTTTCTAAACTAAATATTCAAATGCAGAAGCTGAGTGTGGCATTCTCAGCTAGACACCGACATATAAGAAGCAAAAGACCTTGTTTTGAATGTAGGTGAGCTTTGATGCCCTCTGTGAGCTGTTTACAAAGCTCATCTCCTGCAGACAATGATGTTCTAGATTTAAGAGTATCTTCCTGGTCATTTCACCTCCCAGTCCTCCACTTCTGTTTTAGAAATTGGTACATAAGCAAATGGTGTAGATTGGTGAAAAAAAAAAAATCCAGGAGAAAGTTAATGCTAGGTGAAAAACCATGGCAAAAAGAGATGGATGAATCTGTCTGCCTTCTCAGAGACCTATCAAAGTTTGATGACTGTTTGTTTATGTGAAATGGGTTTTGAACAAAGAAATGAGTCACCCAGCGTATTCTGCACTTTCAAGCCTCAGCTCCGCATATGGTTAAAGAACGGATTATCTTGGATATCTGATTGAACAAGAAGTGCATCTGTTTTAGTGCATAGACGTACCCCCTTTGCTCTTTTCACTTTCAGCTGCCTTAGATGACCCATTCAGCTGATTTTGGAGTATTACTTTATTTAGTACCAAACTGCTCCCCTTCATTTTACAGGAAACCTTGCAATCTACCATAAATGAAAGTACAGTGAACTGCAGAATATATGTACCCAAAGTGCAGTGCTCAGATGGTTTTTACATAGTAAATCGAACATTTATCTAGCAACCAAGAGCAGCTCTCCCGATCAACTCTTTACTAGGTCTTTATGCATCTCATTGATTACTTCTTTCCGTTTTCCCAAGTGGGCAGAGAACCACAGGGCTGGTGAGATGGAGGAGAGTGACTGTTCTTCCTGTAATCTAGGTTACACGCTACACTTGAAAAGGCTAATTAGTAAGATTCAGATGTATTTTCATCTTGTGGCTGCAATAACAATAGGATATTAATATTCCTGGAGACTTGTAGGTTCTTCTGATTGACAGAGGTCTCTTGCTGCCTTTTTCTCTTTAGGGAAATTTTTCACCTTCTGTTTCAAGGGACTTGATTGTCTGTTGATTTGCTCTATTTTAGGGTTCCTTATCTCTCTCACTTTTTTTGTTTCTGCTTTCAGAACCTCTCTCTTTCTTTACTTCTGGGGCCTATTTCTCTTTGTGCTGTCTCTCATTTTCTGACACGTCTGCTCCCACCTCTCTGAATATACAGTATGATAGATGGAACATGACTGGAGAAAAAAAGAAAGTTTCTGTTCTCCCAGTGAGTGGAAAGGTGACCTGCAAATATCTGCACAAAAAAAGGAAGGAAATTCATTTTTATGCGCTGAATATTCTGCACAGCAAGAGACATAGCATATTCACAGACTGCACAGGAGATAGTTTAAACACCATGTACTCCATAGTCCATCCCATGAAATTTGTGCTCAGTTTGCCTCTTGGTCTGTGTCTGTATACACACATATATATAATCACCTCTGCTAACAGAGGGCTTCATTCAAAACACATGGAATTTTTTTCCATCCCATCAAAGGGATTTGGATCCTCAAACTAATTTGCCTTTCCTGCTATGAATTCAGTTATACGCCACTTCAATTCAGTCATATACCACTCAGGTAAAGCAGGAACCAAGGTATGTGATCCTTTCATATTTCACATTTTCAGTCTCCTAAAAACATTTGCAGCACCTTTTTTATGTCTATGTTCTAAAATTTCAGAGTCTACTTCTGGAAAATTTTCATGATTTTTAACTATTTTAAGACAAAATAAGTAAAATAAAGCTAAGGCAAAATATTTTTATTCCTGGATTAAAAAAAAGAAGTTTCTCTAACCAGATGTGCTTTTAGAAGTTGGAAATAACTGTGGGCTCTCAAAAAAAAATTTCTTTTTGTCCAATAATATGTATTTTTAGTTTTGCATACCAGGCTTTTTATGAGTAGGGTTGGAGAATAACATCTTGACAGCTCGGAATCCAGGGCTGCAAGGTCCTGGCTGCTGAATCATTAGCACAGACTTTGGAAGTTTTGAGATTCAAGCTACAGACAAATGGCAGGAGGCTATTGCTATGGAGCCAGGAGGTGACCTTTGACAACAGATGTATTTCCCAGATTTCTGAGATTCTTGTTCTGCAACAGGGTTTTTTGGAAATACCACTGCAGAGATGGCTGTTTCAGAGCTGACCTGGAGTTGCATACTCCTGTAGTGGGAGCACTCAGAAATCACCTGTGCAATCTTCCTGAATATTTAGAAACTGCTTTTAATATTTATCCATATTTTGTAAGATCATCGAAACAAATATTTTTCTACAGAGCACTGTCTTCTTGATGACTGGGTAAGGGTGATTCGTTTCTAGTTCTTTATTTATTTTTATTTTTTTTTTAGTTGAAAAACTGTTTCACTGGCAAGTTTGAACTAGCTGTAATGGAAACTGCAAATTCGTTTCACATATGTTACCTCAGAGTCACCAACTGGCATGGTAAATAAGTAACAATTTATAATACGAAGCAATCTGAGAACATTCCCCAGCAGTTAACACATGGAAGGCATGAATATGTATGAAACATTTGCAGGTTGTTATGTTGCACATTTTCTTCCTGAAACAATTATAAAAAATATTATTAGAGAGATGTTACATGTGTCAGAGAAGCTTTTGGCATAGTCTTTTTCACAAGGCTGTTTATTTTTTGATTTTGCTGGTTTCTTGTGTATAGATTTTCTTAAAACAATGAAATGGTATGGAGTAAAAATTGTTATCAGTAATAATAAGATGATTTCCCATGGGGGGATTCAGCTTCGGCTCCATTGGTCTTTTTCCATTTAAAGTCTTGCTCAGGAAATCAGTGCCTGTGTTTTCAGAAGGCTTCATCAAAGGTTTAAACATGATCTGTTCTGTCCTTCACTGGATCCACTTAAAGTGAAATGTGTCCAGTTCAGCTAGAGGACTGATGGCAGAATAGCCTTTCAGGAGTGGAAAGAAAAAAATTAATGTTTTAAGTAGTCATAAACTCTGGGGAGTCCCTAGCCCCAGACACAGTACTCTGCACTGCCCTGTCTGCAGGGATGTTACCATTGCTTTCAAAGGATGAGGCAGTAGTCGGGTAAGCACTTCCTCTGCTGAGTACCAGCAGAAATTGCCCAAGGTTTCTCAGCAGGCTAAATCTGGATTTTGTTGCTTTCTTCCCCCCACCCCATTTTTGCAGCCACATAGATAGTGGCTAATATACCTCTCTGCTACAGGTGAAATGGGTATGCATATTTTTCTGCACTGACACCAGCTGCCTTCTCTGTCTATGGCTAGGGCCAACCCTGGCATTGTGTCCGGTATCCTAAGCCAGGCAGGGGGTTAGGTAGATGCCTTATTCCTGTTGTCTTTCAAAGTGAGATATTTTCTCTCCTTCCCTCCCAATTTCCTAAAGTCTTCGCCCCAAAGTGAATTCATACTTTTTCTGAGGACTTGGGAGATATTTTGATCGTGGTCCTCCTGACCTTCCAATAGTTCCCTTATTGCATTGCTGAGAAACAATCACTGTATAAACCATCACCGTATAGCAACAACTGAGACTAAGGGGTGGAACGAATTGCTGAAAAGTTTAAACAACAGATTGTCAACAGTCATTCTCTTTACTAACTTGTTTCCCACTGATTAACTTTCTTATGCTCTCAGGACTGAGTCCAGTTCCTTGCTGTAAGAGACTAGAGCGTCATCTAATCCCGGTCATGGCATTAACAAGCACAGTTTCACAGTGTGTAAATCCTCCTGCTGATTCTGAGAAACCACCTCATAATCTCACTTCAGATTCTCACAATCATTCTATTGATCTCTTGTCTAGATTTTCTTTGGTCATTTACCTCAACTTTTTCTCACATGTCTCTTCCTGTCGGTCCTCACTGATCACTTACAAGGGGCAGTTATGACGGAGCGCTGGAACAGGCTGCCCAGGGAGATGGTGGAGTCTCCTTCTCTGGAGATATTCAAGACCCACCTGGACAAGGTCCTGTGCAGGCTGCTGTAGGTGACCCTGCTCTGGCAGGGGGGGTTGGACTAGATGAGCCACAGAGACCCCTTCCAACGCCTACACTTCTGTGTGATTCTATGTCCCCTCTTCACCTCCATTTTGGTGAAGTGGCATGCCAAGCAAATATTTTTTCAATTCTTGTTATACAGTAAACATTTCCTTCCTAGTTATCCTTTTCTCACTCCTGTTACAGTTATGCTTCCTCTTTTTCTACAAATAACCTGACCAGAACTGTGTGTTGTATGCTCATTGACACTTCATGACAGTCCCATATAACAGAATTAGTAATTTCTTATGTCAACAGTAGAAGTATATTCTAGGATTATAACTTCTATATAACTTCCTGTTCTTTCTCATCTTCTATCATTTCCCATTAATATACTCTCAGGATATAGTGATATTTTTTCTTAGTAGATGTACGTGTCTTGGCACTTCTCAAGACTACATTTCTTTTCATTTCTCTTGTCCCAGTAGTTGAGTGGGTCTGTTTCTTCCTGTTTGACATTTTCCTCCGCATTTTATTGACAGTGCTTCCCTACTTGCTGCCACACCAAATGATCAATTTCCCACTTTTTTGTGCCAGAGCCACTGATGAAAATATCAAGTAAATTTAGTCCCAAGGTAGATTCTCAAAAAATGCTTCTGAAGTGTGTTTTCAGATAGGAATCTCTTCCTATTGCATGATCCACTTCCATATGCCTTTTAAAAGGATCCTTTGGACCTGACAGCTTTTTAGCAATCTCATCTTATTTTGTTGCTGTAAAAATTCTCCCTGTGGCTCATTATATAAAATGTTTTACTCAAGTCCAAAGACATGAGAGTCTGAGCACTGCCTGTCTGCAGAAAATAATTTCTGTTACAAGAATAAAAGCACAGTTTGGTTTAGTCTACATTTGGTAAATTCATGTTTCATCTTATCCCATAATCCATTTAGCTTCATGTCTTTCATTAATTTTTCACTTCAAAATGTGTTCTACATCTCTAACATATTATTGAGGTCAGCTTAATTGGTCTATACTTGTTGAATTCCTTGTTCTTCCTTCTTGTAAGTAGAAATACTGTGCTTGCTAAATTGTAGCCAGTGTCCCAGTTTTCTTCAATTTTTTTGAAAATCTGATGGTCATGTCTGTCAATTCTGTCGCATTTTGAAATTTAGTCAGCTCAGCCTCCCCTAGCTGAGATTTTCTTGCATCCTTTGATAAAAACTGTTCCAAACTTTCATCCCCTTCATGCATTCTACCTTTAACCCCACAGTTAAATCTTTGTCATTTGTATCTGAATAACAAAGTGTTCTGACCATCATTGTCATCAAAGTGAAACAAATCTCACTCAGAAAAACCTCAAAAGTCTCACTAAATCTACTGGAAACAGGTAGTTTCTGGGTGGGGAAAAAAAAAAGAATCCATAACATTAGTATGCTAAGACTGAAAACAGTCACTTTTGGAGATGAGCTGAGACTTCCCAGCATCACAGGCGAAATAGAATTCTGCTAACCACGAATGAGGGATGTGGACCAGCATCTGCTGTCAGAATGGGAGGAGAAAAGGAAAAGGGCGGAGTTTTGACACCACTCTGCTCTGTCTCCTGGGCAGCCGATTTGACCAGCAAGATCATGACAAGTGCTCAATCAGTATACAACAATTCTTCCAGTACCCCAAGGTTTCTTTGGGAGCCATAGTAGACCTGGGGAAGGAGACTGCTATTTTCTCAGATCTCTGCCCAGAATGGAGTTAGGAGTTGTCTTGGACATCCCCAGAGCCCAGGGGTCCCTCCACTTTACATCCTTTGCATCCACACATCCTTGAAGTTCTCTGAGATCCAGAAAGAGAAGTATTACTTTAAGTGTAAAGGAAGAAATTGTATTTGAAATATATTTCAAAGCTTAGATAATTTAGTAAGTATTCCAGATATGGAAACTGCAGTAAAAGCCAGGAGTACTGCAGTGGAGTAGAAAGGAGTGATGGGACTTTAGCTTCCCTCTAGGCCAAGCGCTGTGTCCTCTACTTGGGTAATAACAATCCCATGCAATGCTACAGGCTTGGGGAAGACTGGGGGAAGGGTGGCTGGAAAGCTGCCTGGTGGAAAATGACCTGGGGGTGCCGAATAAGAGCAGCCAGTGTGCCCAGGTGGCCAAGAAGGCCAACGGCATCCTGGCTTCTATTAGGAATAGTGTGGCCAGCAGGAGTAGAGAAGTGATCATGCCTTTGTGCTCAGCACTGGTGAGGCCACACCTCAAGTACTGTGTTCAGTTTCGGGCCCCTCACTACAAGAAGGACGTTGAGGTGCTGGAGTGTGTCCAGAGAAGAGCAACGAGGCTGCTGAAGGGTCTAGAGAACAAGTCTTGTGAGAAGCAGCTGAGGGAACTGGGGCTGTTTAGTCTGGAGAAGAGAAGGCTGAGGGGGGATCTTATTGCTTTCTACAACTACCTGAAAGGCGGTTGTAGTGAAGCAGATGTGGGTCTCTTCTCCTGAGTAACAAGCGATAGGACGAGAGGAAATGGCGTGAAGTTGTTTCAGGGAAGGTTTAGATTGGATAGCAGGAAAAGTTTCTTTACTGAAAGAGCTATAAAACATTGGACCAGGCTGCCCAGGGCAGTGGTGGAGTCATCACCCCTGAGGTTTTCAAAAAACATGTAGACATGGTGCTTCGGGACATGGTTTAGTAGGCGTGGTGTTGTTGGGTTGACGGCTGGACTTGATCTTAGAGGTCTTTTCCAACCTTAATGATGTTACGGTTCTATGATCCTATGGTCCTCTTACAAAATAAAATGTTTTGGTTTAGCCTGGATACATGCCAGGTGCCCACCAAAACCGCTCTATTACTCCCCCTCCTCAGCTGGACAGGGGAGAGGAAATATGATGAAAGGCTCATGGGTTGAGATAAGTACAGGGAGAGATCACGCACCAGTTATCATCAGACACAAAACAGATTGAACTTGGGGTTAAAGGAAATTGAATTTATCACCAATCAAATCAGAGTAGGATGGTAAGAAATAAAACTAAACCTTAAAACACCTTCCCCCCACCCCTCCCTTCTTCCCGGGCTCAACTTCACTCCTGATGTCTCTGCCTCCTCCCCCCGAGCGGCACAAGGGGACAGGGAATGGGGGTTATGGTCAGTTCCTCACACATTGTCTCTGTTGCTCCTTCCTTCTCAGGGAGAGGACTCCTCACACTCTCTCCCGACTCTAGTGTGAGGTCCCTCTCATGGGAGGCAGTTCTCCACAAACTTCTCCAGTGTGGGTCCTTCCCACGGGCTGCAGCTCTTCACGAACTGCCCCAGCATGGGTCCCTCCCACAGGGTGCAGTCCTTCAGGAACAGGCTGCTCCAGTGTGGGTCCCCCATGCGGTCATAAGTCTTGCCAACAAACCTGCTCCAGTGTGGGCTTCTCTCTCTCCACAGGTCTGCAGGTCCTGACAGGAGCCTGCTCCAGCTTGGGTCCCCCACAGGGTCAGAGGCTCCTTCGGGCATACATCCGCTCTGGCGTGGGAGCCCTTCCCTGGGCTGCAGGTGGAACTCTGCTCCACCATGGACCTTCATGGACTGCAGGGGGACAACCTGCCTCACCAAGGTATTTCATCAGGAGCTGCAAGGGAAGACTCTCTGCTCTGCTGTCTTGAGCACCTCCTCCCCCTTACTTCTTCACTGACCTTGGTGTCTGCAGAGTTGTTTGTTTCACATAATCTCACTCTTCTTTCTCCACTGCTGCCTCCCCACAGTTTTTTTTCCCCTTCTTAAATACGTTATCACAGAGGCACTACCATTGTCGCTGATGGGCTCGGCCTTGGCCAGTGGCAGGTCTGTCTTGGAGCCAGCTGGCACTGGCTCTATCAGACATGCGGGAAGCTTCTAGCAACTTCTCACAGAATCCACCCTATAGCCTCCCCCAGCTACCAAATCCTTGCCACGCAAACCCATAACACACTGGCAGCATGAATCCCTGCAGCAGTTAGTTTAGGAAACATCTTACCCTCATGTTTATTCTTACTTGTTTACTTAAATGTTCCCTACATCTTCATCATAAATGCTAAGACAGGTAGAGGGAATATTTTATATTCAAGTTCTGGAAGATGGTTCAGGAAATGTGTTGCTTTCTTTGCCCTGTATTTCTTTTTCGAGCTTCTTTTACCCTCTTCTATTTTCCTTATAAAACCGGGAGATTAGTACCTCATTCCTCCTATGTTTTGTCAGACTTGCCTAGACAGGTGGCAGATTCTCTGGGGCAAAATTTGCCTCTGACCATGTGCCTGACCTGGGTGTATTATTTGCTAGGTGTAGTAATCAAAGATAAAACCACTAATCCGACTTCTTTTCTTGTTTACCTGAAGAGGTGAGCTGATACTAAGAAATACTAGAAGTAGGTTTTAAAGTGTAAATCAGCATGAGATTAGCACAAAGCCAATGGATCAGTAAGAACCAGGGATTTATAATAATTTTGCTAAGGTTTTTGTCCTAATAATGTGCCTAGAAAACTTGAAAATATTTAAGAGCAATGAACTGATATTTCTTTCTTGAGATATTTGTGGGTTTTTTTTAAATCCCAGTCATAGGAGTAGACAATGCAGCATCACATCCAAAGATGCAGGGGAAAAATAAACTGTAATTTTAGTGTGTTATGAAGAAGATGAAATACACCTTCCAAAACACCAAAAAATCACTTCCTTCCATTTGTGTCTGGCTTATATCACATAAATGACCCAAACTCTATTTTGTAGCATTCTTGATGTTTCCTTCTGTCTCATAAAAGCCCAGTAAAAATTGAAGCAGCTTGTATTTTCAATTCAAGGAACAGCAGTTATGGGCTTTCCTCTGGGATCAGATTACAAATCAGTCAAATTTTTTGTGATATATTTCTGTAGGTTGAAATTTTATCTTATTTGTGTCACTTAAAAATTTCTGAACGTTCATCCTGATATCGTCTTTAAAAATTAATTTAATCTGAAACTTTATAAAAGCCATTTAAATCACAAAAAAGTGAGTACATTAATGCTGTTCTGAATGATCTGTATTGCCTGTTCATGCTTGGGTAGAGAGATTTCTCTAGCACAAAAGAACTTTTTTCACAAATAAGGATAATTTCTAGTCACTTACTTATCACTCATCTAAAAAAGCAATACAAAATAATCATTTTAAAAAGCTAAAAACCAAACATGAGTATAAAATATGGAACCACGCTAAATACTTTGCCTGAAAAAATACCACTTTTGAATTGATCTGCTTTCAGTTCTCACAGGTTTTCTCATAGGCAGTCTCAGAAATCTGATTCCACATCAAGCTCCCGAATTTTCAGATGCAACAACAGGCATAATCCATTCTAGATCTGGCTGAAAAAAACAGCTTCTGATTCAGTCACCATGTTGAAAAATGAGGATCAGTGAGAAGAGATGTGGACATGATCTGGGTATAACTGGAATAGGTGTTGGGAGTAGGAAGAATGAAATTGGTACTACGACAAGTGAAATTATCAACATTACAAGGAAAATTCGGAGTAATCTTGAAGTGATCAGCTTTACTTGAAATGTTTCATTTTTTCATTATTTAATCCCTTTAACTTCCTCTTAATAAGCCGATTTAATAACTAAAATGCCATTCTGATAAAAAATAGAAGAATATTAATTGGAGAATGTCAAGAAAGAAAGATGCCTCCTCTTTTTTCAGACTCCCTCTACATGCCACTAATTTATTAGGCTCAGAAATGTGTATATGTCTTTACCTTAATTCTGAGTATTGTATGGTATTGTGTGAACAGAAGATTCTAAAAATTGTGTACAGAGGTAAACTACAATTTAGAGGGAATTTAAGTTTCTGAATCTACAGCTTATTATTCAGAAACTCCTTTTGGCCAATTCAATACCTGACTGAAGGTAATGATTCAGATCACAAATTCGAACACCTGATTGTGGTCTGTGTGTGCAGTAGGCGCTTATGCACCTGTTCTGGTCACTAGGGATTTATTCAACATATTCACTGAGGTCTAGAGAATTAGCCAGCAGGTCATGTATTGGTGTCTACCCTACAGTGAGCCAAATGGGTGTCTCAATTCCACTGTGTGGGCACAATTCAGTAGCCTAAATATAGGAACCTGACATTGTTTGATATGTTGTGGAGCGTCCAAGGCATCAACAAGGGGCTTTTAAAAAAGAACACAAGAACTATTGGTGACTCATATACTTCTGGTGCAGCAGCTGGAGTCTAGAGAAGCTATTTTAAGTCTTCTCAAAGAATAGTACATGCCTATGTATGGGTAATGACGTTGCTCCACTTGACTCTGTTGTCTATAATGAGAGCTTAGATGTTCAATTTGTATATGTCTGGTGTCTTCAGGTGAGCTAAATACTGCCCAAAGTGAATTATCAGTTTACTATACACACTTAGGTACCCACAATTTGGATGTGTGCCTACAGGCAGCCTTACTGTCTCACTTTTCTTAATCATCTTTTTCCTACCTAAAGCCATTTTGGATAGAAGTAGGTGGTGTTCAACCTGAATCAGCTGTTTAAGCACAGGTTTCTAATGCCATTAGAGATGCTTTAAGGCATCCCGCCTGGCCTCCAGGTCTCCCATACAACCTTCCATCAATGGCAGCCATGGTCTTGTATCTTGAAAAACCCAGATGAAAGAGAGGTTAATTTAATAATTTTTCTACGTTATATCATTACTTATTTTTCCTCTTTCCTTGAAGGGATTCAGACTTGCATTCTCCATTTTGTTGCATAATGTTCATAATGAGGCTATCAAACAGATTGAAGGGAGAGCAGGATGAGGGCAGCTTTGTGTTGAGCTGAATCATTGTGCAGCTAAGTGATCATGGTTGATAGGGCTGAAGGAGATGAAATAAAGCAGAGTTTAGCTCTGGAACCTCAGAGGATAAGACTATCAGACAGGATTCTGCTTGTGTGGATTAATTCTGTATCTTATTTAAGAACTTCCCACTTTATACAGAAGCTAGAAGGCAGGACTGGGGAACTTCTCCGTTTTCCCAAATAATCAGGGATTTCTGTTCCTATAGACAAAAACCTTCAAAAGAAAGCCTTGATGCAACAGATGCAAACACACATAGCCACATGAATGCAAACATCTGTGTGCAGATGCATGTGTTCTTACAAGAAATGAAAGTCCTGTATTTTGTGGCTCAGTGTGCTGACAGAAATGGGAAAAAAAAATACAAATTCACATGTTTGTGCTGTGGAAACCTAACAGAGAATGACCTCCCTGCCAGCTCTCTGCCATCGGTATGCAACACAGTCAGCAAGCTGGATGTCTGATCTCTTTTACAGTCTGCTGGGACAGCTGATAAAAGTTTGAAAGTAGCTGATTTTTTTTCTTTCATGGTGAAAGGTATGTCTTGCACAGATTACTTCCAATGCCAAAGAAGTATAAAATGTGCAAACATAACCCTTCAAAGAGCACAAGCTCATCTGCCTGCTTTTAGCTGTTTTTTAAGCTCTGTAGCAGCACCTTGTACATTCTGTTGCACCTATGAGGCTCCGTATTAGCCACTGCTTTATTTCAGAGCTGGTTTAAACTGCGTTAAAGCATGCCATTTGCATCCTCACCTTTACTGCTATAATGCAAGAGTTTCTCACTCAAAACCTCTGTCATATCCTGTTTGCGCGTAGCCTTTGTGACAGAAATCAGACCAAGAGGTGTCACAGACATCATGGCACACATTCTGGTGCAGTCAGACTGTTCAGTAAGGTCTCATTTTAATGTCTCCATCAGTCATGGCCCACAGAAAAACTGGTGAATTGCATTTTATTTGCATTTTTTCCATTTGTCTAAGTTTCTCAGGGAAAAATGCTGTGGAAGTCTATAAAGCTATAGCTGTTTTATTATTTTGCCTTCTTTATTTGCCATCAATAAAAGGTTTAGTTATTTTGACAGGTTCATATTTATCCTGATGACTAACTTGTTATTCACTTTGGTGAACTTGAAAAATTGCTTTGTTAAAACAATCTTTCCTCCTGCTGGTTTTTGAGCATTAGGCATTGACTGCAAACTGCCACTTGGATATTTATTATAATTGGTAAAATGTTTTCTTTTCTGTTTTTTTCTTATAAAGTTCAGAGTTTACAAAGTTGGTGGAAAAAAAAATCATGACCACTTTCTTTTTGTTTGTCTTTCTCCCTCATACACTTGCACATCTAGAATCATGTTCAGGTAGAACATATCTTCCTAAATTAATACGTATTAACTTTAGTGGCCCTGAATTCACAAGACGGGCTTGATAAAGTTTTTCCAGCCCTGTCAATATGTCAGGAGGACTGGCTGAAGAGATTGTCTTCGAGGACTGTCTGCTTATTGGGTCAAGGTCACTAGCAATTATTTTCCAGAAAAGTAAGAAAGTTCTAACCATTTTTTTTCTCTTTTGCATGGGAATGAAAACAAGACTTTCTGATGTGTGACATTTATGAATGGTTCTTTCTGTATGTCCCCCCTTCCAAGCTTTGGATCAGTTCAAAGACTGTTTCTTCTGCGTCATGATCAGGGCATACGTCATGCATCAGAGATGTAACAGGTGCAAGTACAGGTCTCCTCTCTGTGCAGAATTTTCAGTCTGGGCTTTAAACATCACAGGAAGGCCTCTTTCCAGTTTTGTTCAGAAAAATTGCATTAGATTTAAGGACTTTTTACAAATGAATATTTCAACAAAACTGGTGTGTAAAAAAGTTTTCTTGTCAAGAAAGCAGTGTTTTGTTGCAATACTCTTGAGTTTAATGAGGTAACCAAACAGCTAAAGAGAAAAATAAGTTTTCATTGCCATTTTCCAACAATAATACTATCTGTGATTTCACCAAGAACTGTAAATGGTCAAAGAACAGACATTAAAGATGAAAGAGGCCGATGATTTAGTTATTTTCATTTTTACAAACTGTAATAGAAGAGAGCCTAAGCAATGCCCCTTTGCCCTTGTGACAGAAAATACATGCTGGGAAAAAAACAACTAAAATAAACCCCACAAAGGAAAATATAGACCCGTCTGTTCTGACAGAACCAGTGATCTGATTCAGTAACAGAAATACTAAAAGATCCCATTGATTTTCCTGCCCTGACCCCAGCCATACACAGAATCCCCCATAACTGCACCTTTCAACCCCATTAACCACAACCCTGTCTTGAACAGTGGTAATTTGGAACAAGACCTGTGGACTCTGGCGGAAATATCTCTCAGTATGAACTATGTATTTTTTAATAAAGAGAAGTAAAATGTTAACCTAGTCCTCGGTTAAATAAAAAAGACAACAAAATCCAGATGTGGAAGTGGTCTTTCCCTTTAGGTCTGGTACTACTGGAAGTAAAGCTGCACAAAGGTCTCAGTCTGTGTTAGAGAAGATGTTCCATAAATGCTGAAGGAGCGTGGCAGTAGAACTTTTGATCCATAGATCCAAAGATCACCCCTCTGAAAAGTTGTCTGAGAAATTACTTTACCATTGAAGGCTGGCATCTGTTTGTGGAAAATGGGTCTACTATCGAATAAGGAGAGAAGCAGATTAAATCTGTTCAGATTTACTGATTAAATAACAATAAAACATAATGGTTTTGTGTATAAACTGGATATATTTCTCAGTAGGGGATAAAAAGACAATAGTTCCCAGAACAAAACTCTGGAAAAGCTCTCTGAGATTCTAGACTCAGAATTGCTGGTATCACTTCAAATGAGATTATGTTGTCAAACACGAGCCTTTGGTTTGTTGTTGCAAGACATTCTGGTGTTTAGGGAGAGAAGGGACGAGAGTGCTGCTGCACTTTCTTCTCAGCCTGGAAACGGGGAACCTGTGAATTGCTTTCAGAATATCAATGGCACTTACAAATCAGCATTTACAGGACAGTTTCAGTTAAATTTAATGTTTCAAGGCTTCAACCTATTACCTGAAGGGGGTCAGCAAGGCACTTAGCTTTCTGTCTGCTCTATCTTTCTCAACTTGCTAAGCCTTTCACAGCCACTGCCATAATCCTGTTGCTAACATAGCCCTAAGAAGTTTCTGTCCATGTTTAGTTGGGAGATGACAGTCTCAGAAGATTCTGTAGCCTTATTGCTACAGGTAGCATTTTTACGTGATGTCTTTGTAATTTGTCTTCCCTGCTCTTGCTACCTATGTTGTTGATACTAATTTGTACCAAATTCTTGGAGTATCTTACTGATTATGCACCTTCTATTAAATTCCTGAGATGTCTTGCACATAAAACCTCCGGTTAAAATTAGGCATTCCATTTCCCCGTTCTCTTTACCACTAATTACACAGAATCATGCATACGTCTAGTCTTGGTCTCATCTATTTATGCTATTTTAGACTTACATAAATATGTGTGGTCTTGCCTCTTTTATGTGTACTTCTACAGTGGAACTTCAGGCATGGAGAGAGTTTTTCTCATTGATTTTTGAGTAAGTGATGTTCTTCTTATTGCTTTACCCATCAGGAATAAGTCATACCGAATGATGTGGTTTTATGACCCAACAACTTTCCTCAAACTATCCTTTAAAACTGTATCCTAGAATCTGTTTGTTGTGAGTGCCAGCAGCGTCATTCCTTTTTCCTTTAGAAGGAGAAGGCAAGCATTGCTTAAACTGAAGGTGCATGTTCCCCCAGCCTGTTAGGACTGTCCACAGATACACATAATCTGGTCTTTAGAAAATGGTTTCTGACAGCTGGAGGAGGGAGATTTTGGGAATGGTTTAAAACAGAAATAATAGGAATGAGAAACTGAGCTTGATTTCAGGGAAGAGCTCAACAGGCTTATAAAATGTTCTGTGCTTTGTGGCACCAGCAATACAAAAAGATGTGTCTAACTAGGTCAGGAAGCTGCTTACAAACCTATATCCCTGGCTAGAGGGCCGAGATTCATGTAGAAACCCTCCCAAAATTGCTGAGCATGGTCACGAAGCTGAAGAAGGAGGGATTGATTCCAGGGCAGCAATAGCTGCAGAGCCTGAGGATTTTCAGGTTGTTTTTGCAGAGAGTAAGGAGTCTGGAGGGTTGTGCTTCCACTCTCACCAGGCTCTGAGGACGTGAGGTGGCATGCACAGAAAGCCAGTGCCTCCCTGCAGAGACAGAAGAGGTCAGCTTGCAGCAAAAATCAAGAAGGCAGCATGTGCAAGTGCTGCACTGCTCCACTGCACAGCGGAGCATAAAGTCAACTGAAACAGGTGCAGCCGAGCAGGAGCATCGCTATGAAAAAGCAGCAGCAGTGTCACAGGTTGTGAAAGGTTTTTACAAGTATTCTAAATGCTGGCTACAGCAATCAGAGTGTTTTTTCACTCTCTCTCATAGAGTACTCCTCAGTGGTTTAAATAAACCCTGGGAAAAAAAAAAAAAAGAGCATATGGCTTATGCTTTAGTAGCCTGAGGTGCCAGAAAAGTGCGTGTTGGGAGACGCATGTTGCAGAATATCCTGTAAGTCAGTCCCTGAAAAAAGGAAAATTGGAACCTTAGTTATTTTGCTACCGTCAGGTACTTCAAAATGTCTTATCATTTAAATGTGCCCATAAAGATATTCTTCTCACTTGTAGCATAATTAAGAAATTTTATTATGATAATTTCCCGATATCAAATATTTACCTTCCAGTTGCTGTACAAAAAAACAGTACTGGATAGATGCTGCATACAAAGCAACCTGTACAGAGTTATAGTATGGTGGAAATCACAATGAGGCAAAAGCAGTTTTCCTAGTTCTGTGATACAGCTTCTAAACCAACACAGGAAATTTTTCTAAAAAGAAGTATGCTCAATAAGACTCTGATCAGATTGAAGGGCAGGAGTGAATATTTTATAATTTGAATAGCTCGATATTTTAAATATACTATATATTTCAAATCAAATTGAAGAGTTTTCAGAAGAAAACTGAAAGCTTCTATTTCTTCAGTATCTAATGTTCTGTTGCTGATTTTCGTATCACGGGGCAAAAGAAATCAATCAAGAAAGACTGAATTTCAAACAAAAACCCTTGTAACTTTGTTCCCTTACAACTATGCCTGTGTTCAGTAGTATTTGACCCATGTCTTCCATTGCACTTTACTATGAAGATTATTTTACAAAACAGTATGAAGTCACTTGTATTGTCGAAGAGTTTTCATTAACCATAACATATTACACTTCTGAAATGGGAATTTGGAAAGGACTTTAATTTTGATGATATACTCTGGCAATTCCATTCAAACATGTCTGTCCTAAAACATTTATTAGTATTGTTGCTAGAAATGAGCAGTTCGTTAATGTCTTTGATGGGAGGAAGTGATGCAGAATGAAGACTTTACTTTGCAGCATGTAGCCATAGGGAAAAACTGTGTGAGGCCTTCTCTACCCTTAGCTCTCCCTAGTGCTTCTTCTATGTAGAAACACATTCCTCATATTACACAGGAAGAAATAAATGTCCTGTGGGCTTATTCTCCACAGTGATAAAGTTTTGCCTAACTGTGTAACTTCCCTCCCTCTCCTTATACATATTGCTAAAATGGATCCAACTCCCACTGAAAGATTTATCTGAGATCCGATGGGGACTTTATCATGGAATTTAATTTCTGATGGAAAATACACTGCTAGCAAAATATATACCATTCCAAAAAGATCTTCTCTTGTCTTCATTTGTGCCACCACGGTAAAAATAATATAAATTGACAACATTCTTCAAAACAGGCATTTAGGAAGAGAATTTTTTAGCTGAAATGAAAAAATCCTGAAAAGGATTTTTAAAAATATGTTTTCAAGGAAAACATATCTTTTGTCACAATTTGAAATTTATAACAATTAAAACTATGATCTTTCAGAGAGGAAGATTTCAATGTTTTTGCTGTCTTCACTTTCCATTGACTCCAGCGAACTTTGGATCAAATCTGAAAGAACAATGAAGATTTGAAATGATGCTGACATGTACAGTGTTATCAATACAACAGGATCACTACTGGAATGCTGTTCATGAATTCTCCTGGATGCATTAGCAGCAGCACTGGCTGATCTCATTAGAAATGGTCAGAAGCTGAGACCTTAATGTATAGGGAGAGAGTATACACCTAAGGTGTGATTCCGGCTTTAGTTCCTGCCCCCCTTCTTTGTAAATTAGTGCCAGGTCTACAATGAGATCTATCATGGTTTGATGAAGGGGGAGAAAAATTCATCAGTTTACTGAAGTGCCTCCTACTGAGACTCAACGCTTGATCCAGGGACCACACTTCTTAGATGAAGTTCAAGCACCAATGGTATCCACAGCTCATTGGAAAAAAATGGTGCAGAAAATAAAAGGCAATGAAAGGCACACCCAAGTCAAAGCTCTGTAACTAGCAGCACAACATGTAATCCATTTAATAAATTTACAAAGCTCTGAATAAATGTTAGTGAATTTGACTGAGATTTTGACAGTACAAGGAATCTTACAAAATGCCCCCAGAAGACGAAAGGATGATGAGTTGAATCTAAATTCAGGACTAGATAAAAATTTAAGAACATCAGGCTGTGGCCATGAGTGCTGCCCTATGAACTCTGCAAGCAAAAAAAATAGCAGTCATAATAGCTGCTATCCGTTCTGTTTCCTCGGTGCTAGACGTAGGATGGACAGTTGTGTGTTGATTTTATAACCCTTTTTATCCCAAGCTCAAGAGTATGCTTGGTAAATTGACTACATGGATAGTCAATTTACCAAAGGTAAGTGTGTAGTCAAGTTCTCTGCTGAGCCAGGCACAATACTGCAAGTGACTGAATTTGTCATATCAGTATTGCGAACAAGCACACTGACACTTTTTCCTATACTTACACACCATATGAATGGATTACATAGCACCACTTTTCCCCTTTAGAGCCATCAGTGTTAAACCATGAATCAGTCCTACATGTGTTTCTTTCTCCGTACTATGGAGTTATTGAAGTTTGTCAGAATATAGACTTGGCTCTTTCCAAGCAAACAACTATATCAGCAGAAATCCTTCAAGTCCTGATTCTTCTCCCTGAAAAAGTTGTTAGGGAAGTCCTCAACTTAGAGGAAGGTGGTGAGAGTTTCACTGTTTAAGCAGTTCATGTGGATGTTTTGCTTAGTCCTCACCAAAAATGCTGTCATAGATAATCAAATAATCTGTACTAACCTTTAGTAATATGAAGAACAAGACAGTTGAGCTAACCTTGTGAGATTATATTGATTCATACTGAATACCTCTCCCAGATGAAATAAAGGAAGAAGACAGAAAATAGTGAAGTCTTTAGACAAATTTGACATGGGAGCGCAGCTGTTTAACCAAAGTTTTATGAGGAACTTTCTACTGTTTTCTTGTTTATGCTACAAATAGCTAAAAAGATAAGTCAGAACTTACTGACAGAGCAAAATTTGATCATTATTAAGTAGATGCTCCTTCATATTTAGAAGAAGAAGAAAAATCCTTTCTACAGTATAAGTCCAATGGAAGGATCCAATGGCTTCAGCACAGAATTCATATATAGTTTTTTGACGGAAGGAACAGCACATAAGAATGATGACCTTGATTCTGAATTAAACATAAATAAAGTTAAATCCATTGGGAATTGTGTCACTCGCCCCTCCTCATGCTGCCTGCAGCATACTCTATCTAAAACATCCATTTCCAGAAAAATTTACAGCTTTAAGCTACATAAATTTTTTTTTAAACAACTGCTGTTACACTGAAATGAAGTGAGCATTATGGGGTAGGTGGGGCGAGAATCGATCTGAAAGTGCAGAAATGGCTGAATTTCTTAGTTTCTCACTGTGAAATGCAAGTTTGTTGGGGACTTTTGGTCTAAAGGTGATACAACTTCCTTCCCTTCAACAGCTTCTTTTATATTTTCTCACTAGCTTTTATTTGTTGGTTTTGGCACAAAGAAAAGATCATAGGAGGGCTCTCTAGGAATGCAGAACAGCTTTGCCCTATTGATCTTGATGCTTTTTGTTGCTGCAAAAGTTATTTTCTGTAATTTTCTGTGATGGCCCCTACACAAACACGTTTTCTAACAGAAGTTCAGCGCTAGATTTTAGAGGTCACTGGGTACATTCTTGATCCCATTGAAGTGAATGTAAGACTCTCACCTGTCTTATGTGAGCTAAAATGTAATCATCTGTTGTGTTTCTTTTTTTCCATTTTTTTACAATGAAGCCTGAAAACATGAATTTCTCTCTTTTTCTCTCTCCTTCTCTCTGTGGGAGCACAGGAGAGAGAATCTGTTATCACTGGACTCAAAGTTGATTATTCTCTCTTGTCCTTAACGGACTCCTTACAACCAGTACAAAATAGTTAGAACATTCTCCTGTTCTCCCTCAACCGAACTTTCTAACTTTGTCAGACACATATTAGATTACAGAGGCAAAAGAAGGAGAAGACAGGAAAAGTTTATCTGAATGGAGGAACTAAAATCTCACTATGGTCCAGTGTTCTGCTTTTGTGTAGTGGCAGAGGTTGTGACAGTGACTTACATAAAAAAAAAATCATAGGAAGGCACACTGTAAATTGAGCATATTCATGTTTTTCTTTAAGGGATCAATCAAGGAGAACTTTGTTACAATATTCTTATATTTACATTGGAAGGAATCATCTGCCAATTCACATATTTTTCTGTGAAATTACGAGAAACAGTATTTCAGAGCCCAATGCTGGGATAGCACACTTTCATGTCATGATAGTTCACAGTCTATGCCACCACACATTTTTCATCCTAAGAGAATCTGGACATTTTTACTTCAGTATGACTTCCAAGTCTAATTTCTCCCTGGATAAGGCAAACGTTTCACTGATTTTTGTAGTGCCAGAACAGCATTAAGACCCCTGTTAAAAAAAAAAACAAACATGCATCATAAAAACTGTCATGTTTTCAACAAAAATCCCCCAAGAATAGAAGCAAACCAAATTTACTAAAACTATCTAATGGCATTTCATCCTATAACCAGTTTACCAACATTGATTAATTCATCCTTGTGACAACAAAGTTAGTTACTGTGGATGAAGATAAATTAATCACCTGAAACTGTGCTGAGAAGGTTGTTTCCTTATGCTGATGTTTATTAGATGTGCCTTGAAATGTCAGGGAGAGTCATTACCTTTGGGGCTGCATAAGTAACCTTTTCTGGTATGGCATAAAGGAAATGGAGGTTATAAAGGCAGTCAAGTCCTCCACTGAGCTGTTTAATACATTGCTTCCTTTTTGCTCATGACCATAAGGTAGCCCTCTATCATTTCAAACTTGAATTCAGAAATTTAAAATCCTGACATAGCTCATACACAGAAAATCTCCTTGTTTTCCTCTGTGTGAGGATGAATATGTTAGATCATACTTCCAACAACAAAAACCTAAGATATTTCAAAGCAAAGAAAGAAAAATACTTTTTAAACCAAAGGGTCACATTTCTGTAAAAGAATTTTAGAATTTTTATGGTCTGATTTTTTAGTGCAAAAATTCTTCAAAATCAATTTTTTTCCAATAGAACATATCAGTTTTGACAAATAAATTTTTAAGAAAAAAATTTGCTCTGGCATATGTCATAAAATCTAGTAATGAACCACCTAAGATGCTTTTTTTAAACCCAAGAATCTGTACTGAAATGATCCCCACAAGACGGTAATTTCAAGAAACAGAAGTAAACAGGCTGATGACACAAATGTCCAGCATACTCAGAACTCCTTTCCAGTGGCTTCTCTTCTTTCCTCAAGGTGATGTTAACATGTTACCTGACATTACCTCCACAGTTCTCCATCTATATGTTTAATGCTATGTGCACGGAGGGCTGAGCTTCTCCACAGCTCTGCCTGTGGACTGGGACGTAGACCTGCATCCGTCCTGTCTTAAACACCTCACTTTGGGATACATTGTCTTTTCCTGCACAATTGACAAAGGGAGGTACAAAGGCCAATGCCTCTTTAGAGAAGCTGAATTGTACTTTACTAATCTGTCTCTCTCAGGAAAAGAAAGGAAAGTAGAGAGGAGTATACATCCAAGTTAGTGTGAGGCTTCTGGATCACTGTTACCAAGGAGCATCAAGGACCTTGCCCTGCCTGTGACCATTGCAATGCAGCTGGAGAAAAGAAATCCAAAGCAAGTCCCTTCACCCAAATCTATTCTTTCAGGGCTGTCTCAAGATGATTTTTTCTTTTTTCTCTCTGTGGCTTGGAAAGCAATCAGCATTGCAACAGAAGAGCCAGTAAATAAAGGAAACAGCACGAAGGTGCAGATGCAACTGTCTTGGGAGAGGGTGAGGTTATATAAAACACAGTTCAGCTCAGGAAAATAATTTGAAGATTCCTTTGCACTCTTAGAAGAGCTGGGAGAAGAGTGGAGTGTATTGTATTCTTTTCCTGTATTGCAAATAGGATGCATATACTGCTGAGTAAAAGTAAGGCGCGTACTGAATATATGGAGATATCCAATTGATACTTTGACAAAAATAAGGGAACAAGGTGAAAATTAATTAAAGGTCTGTATGCCCACTAGTGGCAGAAACAGATGTCTCACAGTGAGTATGGAATATCTGCCTATATGGGGAGGAAGGAAAAAAAAAAGGATTTGTTAGGAATACGAGATGTTTCAGAACAACAGAAGAGAATGACTTGGGTGTAGGATGAAGTGCAGAGTTCTTATGCATTAAAAATGGAACAAGATATTTGGTGACAGTCAATTGGCTCATATGTTTTTGTGGCTGTTATTGATAGATAAAAGCATACAATATTTTTGCTACTTAAAAACACTTAAACATATATATTTGTATTACTGGCAAGGAGTCTTCTTTCAGTACAAGATTCTTTGTTTACAGCCAATGTGACTTCCTAATAAAAGCCTCCATGGCCTGCCATTTTGTTGGCCACAGAATGTTGCAGAGGGTCTGTAATTTACAGGTTTAATTGATAGGGAGAGTTTGAATATGTGTGTTGCCTCGAACACAAGATTAGAACTGAGATGTTTTTTGTTAAAGTATCTGCCTTTACCTCGAAATCCAGCAAATGGAATTATGTCTGCTGATGAATAATACTGTATTTAGTCGCTTGGCTAAATACTATTATGTAAAATCTATGTATATATTTCATTCACAGATTTTGACTCTCCCATTTAGTCTTTTTCTCAGAGCTTGGTGGCTGGCTGCGTCTGTATGAGTCAGGGGCAGCCAGACAAAAGCCCAGCTAGCTCCTACGCTTGCTTCCTTTCAGTCACACTAGAACCTTACAAATTATGCTGAACTGATGAGAAGTCTTCAAGCTTTCTAATGGTGAACTGGTGGCCTTTTAAGCTGTTAAGCATGTCTGAGAAATGTTTGGTCCTGTAAGCCAGGTTCCAGCTGGGAAGGAGGTTGTGCTTCCTTCCCCGTTTAGTGTTTAGGTGGCTGGAGCACTGAAAGGGGAGATGTCTAAGATATGGGTATCACTGTTTAGGCCCCTATGTGACTTGTTATTTTTCAAGAGGCTGACCACTTTCCAGCAGGTTGTTTGCGAGACTATTATTTAGTACTTGGCACTTGCGTGAAAGTCCTGTGTTTTGGACTTGGAATCCCTGATATTTGTGTCCAGACGCAAACCATTTTTTCCTAAGGTGGACATTAATTCTGGTCTTGTGTCCTGAGTAGAGCTAATACAGACAGCATAATTTCAGCCTGGGTCTTTGAAAACTGCATAATGAGTTTTTGCTTTCTGCCGAAGTGTTCTGCCCATGAAAACTATGTAGAACAAAATCTCACTTTTCTCTCATGAAAAATAATATGCAAAAAGATTTTTGTACACTGTTTCCACTTCTAGTGTCTTTCAGCATGCTTTAAGACTATATAGTGAAAGGAGAGACTAACTGCCAAACAGAAAAGATAGAAAGAGGACAGATGAATGCAGTATTCAATTTTCATTTATAGTATCCATAAAGAGCTTCTAAAGTAAAAGTTGGACACATTGTTTCTCTACATCTTCCCCCCCCCACTCTCAAGTCCCCTTCCCCCCCCGGCAAACAGCTGATAATTTCCCTGTCAAAATCCCAAGGGCAAGAAGGGACAGGCAGCAATGCTAAAATTGATGACTTAATTAGCTGCTATAATTTATTGAGTACAGGCAAAATGATATAATGAATAACTGGGGGACTAACCAGGTACCACTTAAATACAGAATGATTGAAATATTGTGGAATTTTACTACTTTCTGCTGATGAAACAATGAAGAATGATTTTATGTATATCAACAGAAAAATGAAAAAAAATCTTTTACACACTTCTCAAAACATTTTCCTCGTAATATTCTTGATCTTTATATCAATGTTTAGTGTCCAGATTTATCAAATAATATTCAGCCTCCACTGCTAGAAGAGACCCCATTTTTCCTCTTTTCACTAAAATTATTGATTATATATTCAGAGGTATGAATCAGGAAGCTTTTCTAATAGCAATATGACCTTTAGGGCTTGAAAGAAAGAAGATAATAGACCACATCTTATTTCCAAGGGGTTGGGCTCAAGCTTTTACTTCTTAAACGATTTTCATATGAAACAAAATTTAAAAAAATTCCACAAGCAGAGTTTAATGACACTTCTATGCAAAGCATTTTAAGTATATAAGCACTGAATATTTCTACGAAATGTTTTGGTAAATATCTTCTTTTCCAGATCGTGGAAATACGATTTTACAGATGAGGAGACAAGTACAGAAAAATAAGATCAAGATCACACAGCAGGTTAGGCTGAAAAGAAGGTAAAAAGTCCCAGGAAGCCTGATATTCTGCAGTTCTGACAGTCTCTTGCATTTGACAAACAAAACCAAATGGGAGCAGAAAAAACAGTGAAAAATGTCTGAGTGAGTCATCTCTTATCTTCTAAAAAAGAAATAAGGATATGTTTTCGTAGGTGTCAGCAATGAAATTCACAGGAGCACTTTAGGAAAATGTCAGGGTTCAGTTCATCAGCCTTTTCCAAAAATGTTTTTCAAACTTGGCTGTGAGGTGTACTTCATGGTCTCTTTCCATCAGACAGCAGAAGTAGCCTGTAGTCCAGAAATGTAAATGGCCATTCCTCATGTCAGCCCACAGGCTCAGTTTTTAGCAAACTGCAGGACCATGGAGTGGTCAGATTCTGCCTGGACTTGCCTCAGTTTAACAAAATGTGGCTTTCAGCTAATTTCTTTCAATTTTGTTTAGCTTCGTACATCTGTTTTGGTTTAGTTATGTTTTGCTTTGTATATAGTATTGGTATCATACCTGATATAAAGAGTATCATATTCCTCCCACTGAAGACCTCAGAATGGTAAACTTTCACCTTCACCCCAGACTCAAACCATTGGACTCAGAGGTGCTGATGGGACCCTCTCTAAATTTTGGCTTTATTAATTTAATTACTTTTTTAAGGGGATGATTCCACAAAGAAATAGACATGCTTTTGTTTTGGACCTTGCTGATGCTGTAGATCTCTGATAAATCAAGTCTTTCAGTATAATTAGCAGATAATCTGCAATCCCTAGAATAATCAATACATGGTTTTGATTGTTAATAGAGTAATTAGCTTAATTAACTAAATAAACTCATAAGTCATTTACAGTCCTCCTCTTCCTTGAAGCCTCAACATCTAGGGCCTAAAACAATCCTCATTAAAATATACCCAAACTTAGCAGTGAATTTCAGTAGAAGCTGTATTAGTGCCATGGAGAACAAACGGAAAAAGAAGTGATCGTGTCCCAGGTTTTTTGCACCTGAACTGTGGACGTTAAACAACGATGATGAACAGGGCATCAGGAGGGACTCCCCATAGGCTGGGAGGATGGTGATTTTGTATGTTGAATGTAACCCAGTAAGTACAACATTCCTGTCATGCTTCTGACATCAATTTGGCAGGCATGAACGGTTTCCTCTTGTGCTCTGCATATTTTGTGGATAGAGTTAACTGCTCATGCATTTTTATTTTAATTTTTAATTTTTTCCAAATGTACAATGTACAAATGTACAATTTCTATATACACCTCAACTCTCATTTGAATGGGATCTAACCTTAGGTAGCTTAGATATAGATACCTTCACCTAAGCTAGTTATCCAGCAATACTTTAATAACTAGTAGTGGAGAACTGGCCCAGGAGAGCACAATCCATGTGACTTCTTCTAGGCATCTACTTCAGAGTGAGATGAGCCATGCCCTACAAGTTTCTGCGTCTCTTCCCTGCCTATAAAGTGAATTTCCACAACTGACTTAAACAGAAGCAGAGATCATTACACCTTGAAATGGAGGAATGGTTGTGCAGGAACAGGCTAAAACCTCTTCTAACTTAGTCTCCAACAGTGACTTAAAGTAGATGCTTTGAAAAGCACAAGAACACAAGAATATATGGTCCTTTCTCCTGACGCTCTCCCAGTGTTCAGGCATTTTCTTCTCTGAGATTTCCTGAGCTGAATGTTTACACATATTTAAGAAATTACAGTGGGGTTATCTTCCACGAATTTGTCTAATTTTTCCCTGAGCATATATCACTATATGACAGCTAAGGCCAATGATTTGGGTATACTTAAGCTTTTTTTTTTTTTTAATGTTTCAGAAAGACTTATCCAAGTCTAGCCCTCTAAAATTTGGGCACCTAGTCTGTCCTGGTAGTATAGGACATTTTCACCATTGGCAAGAGAAAAACAACTTATGCCTCCTATGTTGCGTCTATCTTTGGGTGTGAAGAATAACCTTCTGGGTACATGCAAAGATCCAGAAGAGTAGAGGAGAAGGATACTTTTAGAAGGGGATATTCAGTTCCCAGTATAAAACACACACTCATATGTTTGTGTGCAGGAGTCCACGTGTGGGACAGGCATAGGTGAGGGATCTGTTACCAACATAGCCTTTGGAATTTAGGGAGTGCCTCCACTTGCTCTAGAGAGATGTCTGCATCTGGCCAACAGAATATCTCTCGGGGGCTAAATTCAGTTGCCTAAACATAGTTTTCTAGTACTATCTGAGACACCTTAGGATATACAAGACATCCATGCAGGGTTGACAGATGTTCCAAGTCCTGCAGAAACCTATGTCCTTCTGAGCTGGCGGAGAGCCAAGGGCTAGAAGGATAACCTGATGTTATCTAAACTGTTGGCTTCCTAACATTTTAAAAAGAAGAAAGATCCTAGAAAGGGTTTCTAAAAATGGAAGCACTAATACTGCTTTTCATTTTTGTAGCTGAAAGGTTCAAGAAAAAAGACAGTGGAAATGGAATTAGTATGTTGTAATATAGTGTGATGAACATCAGTGTATCACGGATACACTGAGTCCTGTTACTTTGAATGTCTTACTCCTTGTTATGAGACTTGAGCACCTTGTTTATTTTTCAGAACAAGAAAATCTATACAAGAGATTTAGTGATATTCTGCACTCCTATGTAGTATTGACCTGTAGTTTTGATAAGCATTTTTTTACTGGGATGAATTCCTCTCCCCTTTTTCCTGTGCTATTAAGTTGAAGATATCCCACTGAAGTCACTCCAAGTTATGAAGGCATTATTCTTTCATTCTGTATGAATTTAAAAAAAAACCAAAACCGAAACACTTATATGATGGTGAACAACCCACAGGCAATAGAGAAGCTGCATGGTTTCTGTTACAGCGCATGACAGACTCATTGTCTCCTTGCACTGGCCCACCTTTGCCAAGGTGAAGACCTGCATGTATGTAGGAGCAATCTCTTACTGTCACCAAGTTTTGCTCATTTTTGAAAACCAGGTGAGGACTTACAGATAAAAGCTGTACAATAAAGTTTTTAGTTTGCAATTATTAAAAAAGGTCCCCCCATTTCAAACTGAAATATTGCAAGAAGGAGCCTGAAGACTAGAAGATAAAAATACAGAAGTACTTTTAAGTAAAATGGAGATAAGAGAGGTGCCACTATGCTGATGGACAGTAAGCAGGTAGCATGGGCATTTTATGCCATTATTATATGTTAGAAACACAATGGTAAGGAGAAATTGAATGAAAAAAAATACATGTCAGTAATTACCATGCATCTATCTGAAGAGATAGTAAATACCCAATCCATATTGAAATTTTAATGACTAAGGGGAAATGGAGAAAGGTACAACAATGCTGTAGAAGAGGTTAAGAGACAGAAGTAAGGTAGAGTGAAGAACAGTGAAAAGTGAAAAAAATTAAAAGATTTGAGATTAGTAGATTAGATTAAATCTGACAAAAAGTCAACAAGGAGTTCAGATGAGAGCTCTAGTCTACAATGCTAACCAATTCATTTCATTTGTGAGCTGAGGTGCATCCTGGGTCAACACTGTGCCTGCATTAGTTGATTGGAGGAATCATTAATACCTAGGCAATCAGATAAAATCCGAGCCAATGTTAACATGGGACTTTGGAGGAAAAAGCTGCAGAAAGAAAAACACTTTATCCAGTGTTTGTAACTGTACCTAGCTGAAGTAGTGCAATGTTGTATAAGTTAAACCAGATTGTAATGGATTTCAATTATACACACCATGTAAGGAGATGATTATGCTGCAAACACAAAATTTGTAGAAGCATGGCACGTGGCTGAGCTGGTGCAGATTTTTAGGGTAGCTCACAATTCCTTTCCATGTCCTCACTTTTACAAGAAGTTATATCACATTCCTTGCTAGTACCCAAATCTTTATGAATCTCTCTGCTCCCCAGCCTCACTTACATACATGTATATTAGACAATGGAATAACATTCTGCTTATATAGGAATACAAATGCAACACACAGGCTAGCTTTTATAGTTCAAAATCATGCTGCGTTTTAACCCATGGAGTGAAGAAAGGTTGAACTATTTGAGCCACTAGAGATGTAGAAGACAGAACAGTGCCGTCCACTTCTCACTAAAGAGCTTTATCCTCTCCAGTCTTTCCTTCATGTGCAAACAGGCCTTGGTTGTCTTAATAGCATAGCTACTCCACCATGGCTATGATGGAATTCCCTTACATAGACTCAGTAGGTAACACCAGAAGTAGGTTGTTTGGTTGGTTGTTTTCAGTGAGTGTTGTTGCACCGTTCCTCCAACGCCACAGAATGGCTTTATTAAACTGATAGATCTTCTTCACCTATGGCCTTGTCTTCACCACAGAGTCATCTAGAAGACTTTGGAACATATGAATTTCTTCCAACCACATTAACTCTTGTGTAATTGTAATGTTCATAATTATAATGTTGGCTTTAAAGAACCTCTAAACTGATGCTGGTCCTTGGTAGAGAGGAGGTAGTTGGTCAGTTTCATCTGACTAGCATCAAAGAAGATGACGTCTCCATCTGAGCAATCCAACAAGAGCTCCCTCCATCATTAAATGGAAAGGTAAACAGCAGAACTGATCGAGCCTAAAGAACAATCTACTTTACTGTGAAGTAGATATCTTTGAGCGAATGAGTTGTGTCTTGTTTCTCCACAATGGAGTAAGGAGGATAAGGACAACAAAACAAAAGGAAGTCTTCAGTAGGGACCTATTGTCTCCTGAAATATATGCTGCTGGTTTTGCCCCAGATATGTTTAATGGATTTGTGCTATGGAATTTATCTTCATTCTGTGTCCTCATCTAATTTTTCTGCAGTCTCCAACATAACTTTTTAAGCAATATGAAAATGCACAATGACTTTACCCAGAACTTAGCTCAGTTATTTAATTCTTGGTTGATACCCGTTTCCTCGTTCCCATCAACTGTTCTCTGGGGAAGACAAAACAGAGAGTGCAAGAAATGATGCCTTTATCCTGATGTGCACCCTAAACTGGAACAGAATATTTCCTCCATCTCACCATTATTCAATGGGAAAATCTTTCTATTCCCCTAAAAGTGCTAATGTTTTGTGATCTCTGTCCAGTTTACTACTGTATCTGTCAGTGCAATGGTGTAAGTGGAAATAATATATTATCTCACACCTTATAGAATCTCAGAATTGTGTTTTACATTTACAGTCATTTTTTCCACTCTTGTTTCCACTTTATTAGAAAAACCCCCCAACAATCCAGTTTCTGACTGTATTGAAGTTTCTTGAAGATGATTTGAAATGTCAGAATTCCCCCAGTCCCCAACCTGGCAGTCCTTTCCTGTTCCATCCTTACGGGTTGAAAAATCTTGTTAGAGCAGGAGCAGACACTGAATTCAGACGCCTGCTCAAAGACCTGAACAACCTCCAGTGGACTTTGAAAATAAAATGGCATGGAAAAGGAAGGATGAAATCCACATCAAAGGTCATGGTGAAATCTTGACCAGATTCATCTTACTTCTCTGACCAGCTAATGAGGTGATATGTATTCAAGTTTGAAAGGTACATAGAGACACAATGTGTTTGAAATGCAGAGAGGAGAGGGAGGTAGAATAATCAATATAGATATTTGTATTCTGCAATCAATGAAAGTTGTACTTTTAAATCAGCATAACATTGATTTTTGGATTGTTTTTTTCCTAAAAACTAAAACATATGTGAAATGCATTTAAAAAAAAATGTTGTATAATTTGACTTCTTTTTCTATGGTTAGTTGCTGTCTGGTAAGCAGGCCTCTTTGAGAACTCATCCTAAGCTGTAATATGAGGAAACACTCTTGTGGCACTTTGATCCGTGCGTATTAATTTTTCCTGTCTCTAACACATCCAGATGACATGAGTCATAAGTTGTAGTTCAAAATCCAATCTATCAACGCAGGCTATGAGTTTATCTAGCTCTAGCTGTGCAAGTCCTTGGAACACATATTTGGCAGGCAGCTGTTACACACGCATCTCTGTTTTCTATATACATGATAATGTTTACAGCTGTTTAAAACCAGTTCAGCATTAGTGCAAAGACAGTGCATACACCTAGGTCAACTTTGAATCATCCTTTAATTTCCCCTGAATCTTTTAATTCTAATTTTTCTGTTTTACATCTAGCCTGATGCTTTCATTTGGGGTTTTGCTTCATATTGCTTCGCTATTTTCTTTTAGGAGAACTTAGCTAGAAACTATACCATTAATTTCAAACAATTAGCTGTCATCACTTGCTTGGGCTAATGTCTCGGTGACATCTCTGCTGTGACCCAATGACCCAATCAACTCTTTTTCGTTTTGTCACCCAAGGTTCTGTACTAGTTTTTAAACAGATGCTGCAGAGTAGTTATAGTCTTGAACTTTTACTTTCCATTCACTATGTCCTAAGCATGGTATAACCCCTCGAGTCTTTGTACTATTTGTTGTGTAATACTACACATTACAAAAGTTGTTGCAGAGAGGGAAGGAATTATCTAGGATAAGACATAATAGGCTTAAGTTCATTGCACCAAGGAATACTACAGTTCATAGGAAATTTTTGCTGATGACAAATACAACTCACCACGGGTATAGATCGCCCAGAGACAGTGAGAGTCACATTGCTTAAGCTTTGCAGAACACGTTAAACAAAAATCTGACAAACATGCCATGAGTGTTTGATCTTGCCCTGGATAAAGGAATGACCTTTTCATCAGCCTGTTTTCTATTCCTGTGGAAAGGGCTTGAAGATACCTGGGGAATGCTGGCTTGATGGGAACGGAGCCCACTCAGGAGGTTTCCAGCACACCCTGTGATCAAACTCCTCGTTCAAAGAAGTTTTACGGTTAGCTAGCAGATCTCATTAAGGTGATGTCTGTAGCCTCCTATGCCCTGACATACTTCTCAACCCTGTAGATCAGAGCCAGTACTGATTTATGATTTCAAGTCACAGATTTTTTGCTAATTGCTCATCAGGGAACATCTGCCTCACAGCTTGAATGTAACTGAATATCATGAAGTTTAGATTAAAGAACACTCTTCCTCCCTTCCTTTTACCAGGAAACTCAAAGTGACAGAAGACACTGGGCTTTTGTGATCATTCGGCTTTTGTGATTTGCTATCTTCATTTTATTATTTATTTTTATTGATAGACAAATGGCCATAGTTATTTATTTTTACTAGAAGAAAAATAGCCATTACCGGTGGAAGAATGAGCAAGACGTTCTGCCAGAGAAATAGAAAGTTTGGGGTCCAAGTCAAATAAGGGAAGCACAATGGAGAAACATACGTTGAACCTGCGATTTAGGGCTGGATGGAACTAAAACGACCAGGTAAAGAGAAAACTGTTCTTTATTTTTCCAGCCACTACCCCAAAAAAGGTGCAGGAGTTATATTATGAGCTGAGCCCAATTACCCAAGGGAAGGAAATATGAAAAAAAATCAATCTTGGAGTCAATATTGCTTATGAACATGATATACTGGCTTCATCAGAAACATCTCAGAATGGTTATGCAACTCATTAGCATAGCAAAGAAATGCAAATTAAGGGGAAATGTCCAAAGACCAACCTCTTTTCTTCCTCGCCTGTCCCCTCTATTTTCTTGCCCTCTCTTCTTCTATCCTCCTCTTTTGCCATGAGACTATGATGACCTGGGTGGCCAACAGAATGAAAGAGTAACACAGGTATATTGTAAAAAGCTGCATTCTGTTACTTAGGGAAAAATGTTGTAAAATCCTGCTTAGTTGTCCTGTCAGATAGTTTCTTAAATAGTGACTTAGATTTTCCACTCTCGTAAGTTAAGTACTTTCTTTGTATAGAGATAGCAGCATCTGATTGCAGTAGGGCTGCACATGTCCAGATGTAAGATCTGCATAAGGTGAGGTGAAACTGGAGTCAAAGAGCTTTCTAAAAAGAGCACAATTTCTTTTTTTTATTGTTGATCTGGAAATATTTCACACGTTTCATAGGTGCAATGCTCTGAATTCATCAACAAAGAGATTAAAACTAAAAAAGCATTTTAAAATGATGCTGGGATTCCCAAGAGAAAATGTCTTTCAGTGGCATCACAGGGAGGCCATTCGCTCCTGGCTTTTAGGTATGCTTTATTGCATGCTTTACAATTGCATAGCTTGAGGGTTTTCCCCAAATTCATCATTAACTCTATGCTGACAATAGTTTAAAGAAACTCAAGTTATTAGCTGTTGGAAGTAGCAGTCTTATAAGCAACATCCTTAAAAACCTCAGAGAACCCTGTATAGCGTATATCCTCCCTGGAAAAATCTTTTTCATTTTTTCTCTGTTTTCCCCCTTACTGGCCCTGCAGGCAATGGGACTCTGTACGTTATCAGCTGTCTGGGATGGTGTACCAAACATTAACAATATACAATTATACATCCAAAAGAAAAAGCTGCTTTTACCACCCTTTCAAATGTCCTTTAAGAGAGAAAAGGCCTTTAAAACAGTCAAAGGATGGAAGGTTGACAGTGCTTAGGGAGCAGTAGGGAGAGCGACAAATAATTTACTAGGCTCAACTCCTGATAAATGGTGAATGCATGTTGTGTTTGACCAAAATATAACTTTGATATGAGTGGTTATGGCATCTTGCTGCCTTGTGAGAAACTTTACACAGCTTCGGGTTTTATTTCACTCAAGGAGAGGCTCTCTGCTGTATAGAGCTTTGGTTTTATGAGCTCCAGCCCTCTTTCTGTCTTTACCTTGCTGCTATCTGATTTCAGCTGGTTTCAATAATAATGAGAAACAACTCCCAATAAAAGAAAAAAAAAACGAATTAAAAGGAAGTCCAAAGCATCCAGCTATTGACTTTTAAAGAACTCTATTTTGACCTTTAAAATAATGTGAATAGAATGGCATTAGTAGAAGGTCACACAGTAATAAACAGTCAAACACTACAATTCTGGAAAGTCAGGGACTGTAAAGTGAAGTTTCCCATAGCAGACTCCCCTTTGCATCGCTATCTACCAGCCAGAACTACCACAAGAGGAGGGAGAGATGTATCTCTGGACCAGGAGAACAGAGAAGAGAAGTCACCATCTCTGGAAGTGAAAGCAAGCAGGGCAAAACTTCTCTTTTAGAAGGGAATTTCCTACAGTGAGCAAGCTGCATTCTGGGGGCATTATATCCTCCCTACCAAGGAAAAGAAGTGGAGGATTTCAGCCTGCACCATCCCTCACTAACCTGTGATCACCTGTGTAATCACCACAGTTTTGAAGCAACCCATGTACTTCGATATGATTATCTCGCAAAGATATTGTGGGAGAAGCATGTGCCATGTTCTCCATGATAATGGAGGTCTTGGGGACCCAAAACGCAAACAGACAAAGAGTCTCAAATTTAGATTTAGTCCCAAAATTAGATTTAGATAATCAAGTCCAAGCTATCTTTTGCTTTTTGAGACTTTCAACACTGTTGATTTTGATTGTCAAAATTAAGGCACATGAAGCGTACCCTATTTTCATAACATTATGAACTTGTTCTTTCTCGAAGTCATACTCCTTTAAGGCTGCAGATGGACTCCCAGCAAGTGCCCAGGGCTGAGTGGGAAAAACAGTAAGCAATATCCATTTGGCTGTTGTTTCATATAGTGATTTAATTTTAAAAGCTTTCATTTTCTTTTCATTACAGTGGCCTCTTGGCAGGAATATCCTTCAGAATCTTCCCCCTTTTATAGAATTTCCCAATTAGTTTTAGCTCACACCACCTTTAAAATAACACAAAAAAAAATCCTAAACCAATTACAGTTTAAAAGAATGACATGTGATTAAAATATTTCTAATTGAGGCTTTTCAAGAATTGCCACTGCCACTATTATTTCCTGTATTTCATGTTGTTCTTCTGTATATCTGAACCGACACAATTTGAATTTTCCATCTTCTAATTTTCCTGCCTCCAAAACTTGACTAAAGAATTTTTTTTCCCAGAAGTGTTATAACTGTATTTGCTGCAGCTGCCTCTGCTTGTGCTGCAAGTAAGGCAGTGCTGCAGGATGTTTGGGAGATTCCTATGGAAGTTCTCATCATGGAGTACTTGCCGGATAAATTGTTGGACTAGACTGCCAAACAAAGATTACAATCTAGAACTAGTAATTATTGTTTTGTTAAGCTTGTTATCACTGACAACAACCCCCCCTGTTTTTCCTAATAAAAAAATATGCACGTAATTTGGATGCCTTGAAGCCATGCATGTGTATGAAAATGGGTTGGTTTAAACAATCACTCATGTCTTACTTACATATTCAATGCCTTTTTTTTTTTTGGAAGAACTTGTCGATGTGTAAAAGCCATATGCTTATACTGGAGATTGCCCTGTAAATCATTAAATGCTTTCTTAAAGTCCAAGCTTATTTTTATGTGTAAGTACTTGAACTGTACATGCAAACACTGTAACAGTACTTAGATAAAAAAGCTTTATCTTATTTTTGCATCCAGATACATGCATAACCCTTTAGAAGAGTTATGAATAATTTACACTTATTGACAAGTTATATTTATAAACAAGTATGAAATGTTCTGATTTGCTTTCTTCCCTGTGTTGCCTTCTCATAACTGCAAATATTCAGAGTACTTTGCATCAGAAAATGAGAAAATACTTCTACTTTTTTGGCCTTTGTTCTGTAATGACATTGAAACATCAGGCTTCGTGCTGATGTGTTGCCTGTTCTCTTCTCTCCGGTTTATACTTGCTGTTTATACCAGTACAGCACTATCTCCCTGTACTTTCCTTTTACATACAGCACTTTTTCTTGTGATTTTCATCCTGTGATTGCTTTGCCCTTACTCATTTCCGACCATGCTTTTTAGTGCTTGATGCTTATGTGGACATTTCTGTATGTAAAGAATGAACTGGACTGGCAGCTTGTGGAATCCAAGGACACCAAGATTCATTTTCTAGGACATACTAATTCAAAGGCTGAAGAAATTGGATTTTTATAATTCCACCTAGAAATCACAGAAAGCTATTTTCAGTATAAAAAAAAGGGATGGAAAAATGACCAACAAAAATTAAGCAAGTAAAACCCAGACAGATTGTGTCAGTCTTCACAAGAAAAAATAATTACATGAATTTTTTGTTTTATATGTATTAAAAACATGCTTATACATGTTAATGTATATGTCCTTAAGACTACACAAATTTTTGACACATTCAGCAATTAGTAAACTTTAACCAGAGTTGTAGTCATTAGCAAATGCACTTGGAAACACATTTTCTTCAGTGCTTTTCACCTGTTTTTTCATAACACATCCAGATGGAGGAAGTTTGCAAAACACTGCTGTTTAATAGTTTCGTGTCAATACTCTTTTACAGAAGTTACATTTATGGACAATTCAATGAACTTATTGACAAATACAGCCAAAAAAACTTCCATGTTTTATTTATATACAACACTCTGCACCTTTACTACTTGGTTTATATTCAATAATTTAGAAGAAGCATTTTGAACTATATCTCTTTTTTTAGACACTGTAACAGACAGTTTGCCTTATTTAAAGAAAAATTAGGTTTTTTTCACCTGTTTAACTCAGCAATGAATATAGGTGCATTTAGATTGCAGTCTGGAGTCTTGTCTCTGTTAAGTTTAACTGAAAATAGTGTAGTTAGAAATAAAAATATTTTAAGTAGGACCAACTGATCTGTCCTGTCAAGATTCCCAGTAAAGAAAAACAAAACAGGGCTACTAAGTCAATATCCTTTTTTTTTTTTTTTTTTCCCCGAGAGGGAGAGTGCAGTGCTCAAAGCCTCATTCCTTAAGGCTTCTCAAGAAAAAAAGAGTTTGAAAATGGGAAAAATAGTGAAAACCTGAAATATCCCATGGGAAAATAACTGTCATCAGCACTAATAGTAAGTGAAGATGAAGAACTACTTCCATGGAAGATTCCTGCCTGTTGGATGAAGTAAGAATCTGAACTGCTACATGTGGGGACAATTGTTGCTGCTGTTTTGTTTTGCTTATTTGTTGTGTCAGTTCTCCATCTACCATGTACAATTTTTCTCCCCTTTTCCTCTCATTTAGGGGAACACAAGATGCTCCCTAGAATCCATCCAACTGGCCTAATCCATTTGGACAGGAGTTATATTTCTGTAAAAGAGCTCTTCAAGAGAAGCTGTTGAACAGCTGCCATGTAAGGGTCCTTCCCCATCAATCTACTCCGAGGCAGGTAAGCATGGGTTAACTTTTTGGGTAGACAAAACAACAGAAGTCTGAAAAGGGCTGATGTCAAGTCTTTTAAAGATGGATGTAAGTGTTTTTCTAATAAGATCCACCCTGGCTGAATTCCAGCTGAATCTACAGAAGATAGTTTGTTGAAAATTGTTGTGCAGTCAAGCAAGAAATTACAGTTGGAAAGAATTGTTTTCCTATCCTTATTTTAGACCAACTTCTCTCAAAATATTTAAAGTTCCTTATTTTGAACAATTGTGGAATCCAATTGATTTTATTATCACACATAAAAAAATAGTGTGGAGTTTCTCATCTGGCACCATTAGCAGAGGCAAGCAAACAGAATTAATATTGCTCACATGGAACACCACACAGATGATTATATTCCAAACTGGGCAATTACAACACTGATTCACCTGCAATATTTGCATGGAATGGCAGTAATGGAAGCAACTGCTAAAAGTCTGAGCTATCAGCTATCCATACGCATTTAGAAATTAGAGTTTATTTTCTTTCCAGTCTCTGCAATTGCTTTTGCCTCAAATATAACCCTGAGGGTGCCTGCTATTCCGCACCTCGTGCTCTATTGATTGAAGTTTCTTCATTTCTCACCTAAACTCTGAGCCTGCAAGAGATATCCTTGCTCTTATTTGCTGTCCACATGTAATTTCATGTTTGATGTTGTTTGTTAGCCATGCACTCTCTCTTTACAAACTCCTTTATATTCCCTGGCCAAAGCTGCCCTGTGGGAGGTTTGGTCCATATCAGACTGTTGAAATTGCTGCTGATTCTGCAACATTCTTACTAAAATATTCCTCCTGCATGCCTTATCTCTGCCTGTTGCTGCCCTCCTGCTCGGGACAGAAGAAAGCTTTCTGTGCTCAGTGCAGGGAAAAAAAAAATGACAAGAAAAACTCACTTCAGCTTTTCCTTCTTTGCTTATCACTCAAGCATGGACTCAAGAATACTGAATTCCGGGTGTGTATATAGGGAAAAAGGACATCCTCACCTCTCCTGTGGTTTGTGGTATGCTCGAGTCTTTCCCTCATTGACAAAGCCTCTGATTTGGAATGACTGGTGTTCCAAAGGCAGCCTTTCTGTCCACTCCCAACATCCAGCTTTGCCACAAACATCCCACATGCAACTGCACTGCATCTTGTGGTCAGATATAGAATTTTATAAGAGACATTAAGACACACCTCAGGTCTTTCCTATTCTGAGTTAGAGATGGTATTGCTCAAATAGGAAGACCTCAGTCACAAATTACTGCTCCTGAGTAGTTGCAATTTGAATTTCACCTTCAGCAGCTTTTGGGCATCAGCAAACAAGGGGCTGTCTTGGGAGATAAGCTATCAAAGGACAGCTACAGATAGCCATAAACCTGACACCTCCTTTACTGATACCCATTTTTGTCCTGAGAGGGAACTGACCTGAGAGGTAAAACCTGCTGTCTAGTTTTGAGAAAACGTAAGTCAGCTCAGGTGCCTTTCAATATAAAGCCCATGATGCACAGAATGGATTTAATATGGGCCTGCAGGAGAGGAAGAGAAAGAAATAAAAAATCGTACAGTGCTTAGCAGGATGACAGAATTGTATAAATAAAGCTGATATGTAGGTGGCAGTTTAAAGTTTGTCACTCAGGGGCTTTTGCAGTTAACTTTTTCCCTTATTCACCTTCAGCACTGGAAAGAGACATCTTTTTGATGAAAATACTACTTTTTGCTATTAAAAAGAAAGCCATGCTTTTTTTCCCCAAAAGTCCAATTAACAATAATGAAGTCAGTGTTTAAACTCAAAAGGAAGTTCCAGTCGGACCTTAGGATGAGACACTCTCACACAGAGGGTCAGAAATCATACGTGGAAGTAAAAGACCGCCTAACAGCACTGAAAAGATCCAATCCTTCTCAGTATCCAGGACTACAGATTAACATTCCCTCCATGTTACTCCAGAGGAGATATCACTAAAATACTTTCTCAAGCTCCTTAAGGTCTGGTCCTAGGATCTGTCACATCAGCACATGAGGTTTGGCATTGCTGTGCCTAAGCTCATACATGGGTTTATCAGCTGGGCTCTTTATTTCCGATCTACTCAGTGATCTTTTCTTCTTCTTCCCCATCTGTTTTTGCCTTCATTCAGTAGTGCAATGCCAAGACTTATAAAGCTTAATTTGTGTTTGTATTTGACATGGAACATCAGAGCTGTGATCTAATCTTGTGCTTCTAGGAGTTTTTCTTTATTTGCATTGCAGAAGAGGGGAGTTTGAACTCTTCAGAGTAAAAAAAGCCCAAACCTCTTTTTAATACTTGAAGTGGAAGTGTCATTATTTCCTCTCTCTTTTTGTAAAATACATTTTCCAGCACAGGTTTGCAAGTGAGATAGTGACAGGATTTTCACTTTGGATAGTTGCATCTTTTATCAGTGGTGTCTTTCTGAACAGAATAATAACTTAGGCAAGACTTTGGAGGGTTTATTTTTTTTTTCCTTTTGTTTCTAATCTATAGACTTTTAATTTGTTTCTGTTCTTGTGGATAGTAAATTATATCAAGGTAGACAACACAGGATCTGTATATTTATTGGCAGCAGTTGAGTAGACCTGCATCTTTTTATCTCTTTTTCTCATTTTATTATGGAAACACTGGGCCAGCTAATGAATGTCGTAACCTGTTGTACTTTTTCATGGTCTGTGATGGCACCTTGGAGATTTACTGCTGATCTCAACCCCATCCTTCATAAGTATAGGTAAATAGAGAATGCTGTTCCTACCTTCTTTTCACAGAATCATACAAAATCACAGAATGGTAGGGGTTGGAAGGGACCTCTGGAGATCATCTAGTCCAATCCCCCTGCTAAAGCAGGGTCTCCTACAGCAGGCTTTACAGGACTTCGTCCAGATGGGTTTTGAATATCTCCAGAGAAGGAGAATCCACAGCCCCTCCAGGCAGCCTGTTCCAGGGCTCCGTCACTGTCAGAGTGAAGAGCTCTTCCTTATGTTCAGATGGAACTTCCTATGCTTCTATTTGTGCCCATTGCCCCTTGTCCTGTCTCTGGATGCCACTGGAAAGAGTCTGGCCCCATCCTCCTGACACCCATCCTTAAGATATTTAGATGCGTTTATAAGATCCCCTCTCAGCCTTCTCTTCTTCAGGCTAAATAAGCCCAGCTCCCTCAGCCTTACCTCAGAAGAGAGATGCTCCAGTATCCTAATCATCTTTGTAGCCCTTGCCCTTGGAGTATTAACTGACCTCATTCCTTCTTTGGAATTGTTGAGCAGAACTCGCCTTCAGACCGGAGGCACCTGAGTTGAAATGCAAGTTGGGTGTTGTCCTGGGTTTGGCCAAGACAGGATTAATTTTCACCAGAATCCAGGAAGGGGCACAGCCGGGTGGGCTGACCCAACCCCAACCTGGCCAAACAGAGCTGGGTATTCCATACCATGTGCCTTCATGTGGGATTCTGGTGTGTGGGGGGGCAGCGCGGCAGGAACTCACTCGCGGCTCGGGAGGGCTCAGCGGCGGTTCGGTCTGAGAGGGCAGTTCTGTTCTGCTGGTTTGTTTTGTGTATTCCCCTTTTCTGTATTGTTGTTGTTGCTGTTCCCTTAGTTTGCTGTTCTGTTAAACTGCCCTTATCCCGACCCACCAGTTTCTGCCTGTTTCTTTCCATTCTCCCCGGCTGGGGGAGGGGTGGCCGCAGGGCGCTTTTGTTGCCAGCTGCAGCCGAACCAGAACAGGTGTATAAGCAGCTGTTATAGTCAATGGAGTTTTAAATCAATACAAAGGAACCTAGCAAGTTATTTGCCTCACTCTGGAGTAGATGTACTTCAGTTGCCTGTGTGTAGATGTCTCATGGCATTTGAGAAGACTTTGTCAACCCAACCTGCACTCAAGCTGCCAGCCTGGGTCTCTGATAGGACCGTATCTGCCCGGATATCAGGACGGACATCTGAGAAGACATTGCAAACACCCGTATGTACATCTGAATCAACTCCTTTCTTTCATCTTAGACAGAAAAAGCACTATTTTGCACGGAGTCAAATAACTGCAGAAAACCAAAGGACAAGAGTAAAATACGTCTTGGTACAATATTCTATCACAAAGTCATATTCCAGATCTTATTACTTTGTTTTCTTGATACAGTGTGCTACCAATAATAGTTTGTGTGCATTTCTTTCCATTTTTTCATTTAATAGCAATGACCAAAATAACTAAGAGCAATGGGGTTTGTCGTTTTTTTTTCTTTAATGGAATTTTAAACAATAAGCATTTCATGAAGATGATAAATAAGAGTTGGCTATCGAGACAGTTTGACATACAGCACTGCACTGGCAACTTAAAATCAAAAAAACACAAAAAATGAACCTTTAACAAAAAAGAAAACCACAACTTACCCTTTATTGGAAAATAAAGTGGTGCCTAATAATGAGAAGGAAAGGAAGAGTTTATTGGATTTGTACTACTCACATAAATATGTATCATACAGCCAAAACATGGTTGTTGGCTGAATATAGAACATAACACACAGGTGTCGAATCTATTTTTCAAGAAATCAACGAGGTTTGTTTTTCAGCCCTGGAACTCTTTTTTGAATCTTGGCCCAGCCAATTTCACCTGGATTACTTCTTATTGCTCAGTAGTTGCAAAGAGACAATTCTTAGTTTTGGTGAAATACTAATTGCAAATCAATGTCCAGACAAGAAGGAACCTTTTATTTACCACAGACAAACAAGCAAACAAACAAACAAAATGAATCAGAAAATCCTGAAACATGGGCTTAACTTTCACGGTTGAACTTCAGAAGGATGAAATTCAGAACACTGAATATCAGCTTTCATCTGCATAGGAGTCATCAGACAATTTTTGAGTGGCTTGCTCTAAATGGCAAACCCATTAAGAAGTATTGCTCACCAGCTAGAATATTTTCAACCAAGCATTTCTAAGTTATCTTCATTAAAGAGATGCACCACATGATGGTCACCGGCCAGCATTTGTCCTGGCAGGCTTTTCATGGTATATAGGATGCAGGTCAAGACCCTTGTCCTAGCTGATGAACATAAGCCTGTATGCACAATTATTAGAATATCCTGGAACAGCAAATGCAATTTCAGGTCAAGAAAGAGTTCACTGGAGCACTGGACAACAGCAGAAGAAAGTTGCTGTTACTTTTCAGGTCTGCAGTAGACTTTTCCCATGCCAGGTGAGTGGCTGTGTCTTTAGACTCCTTGGCAGACACTGGTTCAAGCTGGTCTCCAGAGCTTGAGGCTGAACTACTGCAAGGTCACTCTGCTAAGAAGACTTATTTACTTGGAATTCAGCCACTGGCCTGAAAAATGAAAGGACCACCCAGCCCAGCTCTTGCAGGGAGCTCTGCTTAATTTCACATTTAGCCTAACCCAAAATAATTGCTTCATTTAGACAAGATTTAAGACTAGAAACCTGGTAAAATAATTAGATCTCCTACTTAATCAGTAAAAGCCAAGACCAGCAACCTTTGTACATTTGTAACTGTCCAGAAAGAAAAATGCTGAAATACAAATCTGAATTATTTAGTCCAACTATAAGTCTGTTTTGACTGAGTATGAATTCCAGCCAGAAGCTTTTCATTCAAGTTCATACATTTTTGTCAAAATTACCGTCTAAACTATATATACTTGAAGATGAGCTATGGGTTCCTATGCAATCTATGTCAAAACTGCTCTTGACATTATTGGCACTAGAGTTTTTACTGAGTCGTTACATCCAGCTACCTCACTATATATTAATTTGCTGGTTGCTTTGTTCCATATGTTTTTATTTGTGATTTTGTTTAAGAAACCTGGTAAGCACCAGGAGTTCAAGAGTTTGTATACACCTATTTTCCATTTTTCAGGGCCAGTACTCTGTAACATTCCTACCATATCATTAGTCTTAAGACAGTTTTTATCCAGTCAAAGTAAAATAGGAAAAGAGTAGAAGGAAGTACTTATAACTAATATATTTCATATACTTCAGGCTTAATTCTTGCAAATCCTGTCCAAATTAATTTGGGGTTTGTTTACTTTGTTTCCCTGTTACATTTTTTCCTCCTTTTCTGACAGGGAAGGCTGTCAAAATCATTCTCCCATTGCTTTCTTACAAACCAGTCCAGCTATCTTGCTGGCTCCAGACATCTGTTTCTTTGAAAGAAATTGCCCCTTCTGATGTTTGTAACAAGAAATAATGAAGATCTGCCCCCTATTGTAGGGAAAATATATGCACATTCCCTGTTTCTTAGTGTGTACCCATGAGGTCAAAACAGACTGGTATATATGGGATGACATACTAGTATTTCATTGCATCTGCTAGGACTCTGGCAACCGAAAGAGAATCTGAATGGAAAACATAATTTTGCATGCTAAATTTTCATTTCAAACATTATATGTAAATACAATCATAAATAAGTATCAAATGGGAAACAAATAATTTATAGGATGCAAGGAAACCTGACAGTTTGAACACGTGGAGTTACTCTGTAATAGATCAATACAGATAAATACAAGAACAGGTAACAACTCAGAAACTTAAAAATAAAAAATCATCCAAAGCTTAAACTTCTTGAGAAGGCTTTGAAAAAGCTAACAACAGAGCCCCTATAAAACATAACAAAAATAAAAATAGATACTGTATTTGCTGGATAAAAATAGTGTAGATTTAATGCCTTCTTTAAACAGATGGCTCTAAAAACTTGAGATGACAAATTATGATTCGTTCAGCCCAAAAAGAAGTCTTTCCAAAGGCTCTGTGAGTTGCGGTAACACTGTTAGAGATGATCTTGAGATGTCTTTAGATATCTTCAAATGAAAACTTTTTTTTTCTATTATTTTTGTGGATTGCATACAAGTGTTAAGAGCAAAATAATATAGGGAAAACAAAATTAAATATTAGAATTCTGGATAACCAAAGATTTTTACTAAAATTTTATGTCTTGTACTGTGAACAAACTAGAAATAGTGGTAGGGGAAACAGAAGTAATCTTTTCTTTGATGTATTTTACTTTGTTCAATGTGACATCTACAATCATGGCTCATCACATAGTCACCTGAAGATTCAACATTTGCAATAGGCAACAGCCTCTAGGAAGATCTGCTCTACCAGAGAGGGGCTTTCAGTTTATTTCCTGCTGGTGTGGCACTTCTGTTTCAACTATGGAGGCAGAGGAAGGAATGAAGTACCCATCCATATTTATTTTTGTTTTCAGATGTTTCTGTACTTAAAAGTGCAAACCATTTTCTGAGCATAAATAAAAATATATAAACTTCTGAAGCTTTTCAGGAATGGATTTTCCAAACAAAATGATCTGTTATTAGACTGGTAGATAGAAATATTGACAGCAAGGTACTTAATACTCCCTAGCACCTGTGGTTTGCTAATGGCCTCACCTTTTTCACGAATGCAAACAGAATACTGAAATGCAGCCATGTTTCCCTAAGGAACTGTAAGAGTTATGGATGTGATTCACTTCTTTGTTCCTCCAGCCCTATTCTGCTGCAAACCCAGGTTGGCAGAATAGCTGTAGGAGACCGAAATAATTCAGTGATGAAGGTAGTCTGTTATCTGCAACTTAATAAGTAAAGAAAATACTTTCAGGTATGTGTTCTATTAAAAAACACACTTGTATGATTAACCTCTACCATGTATGGATTTTCTTATTTTCGCTGTTTCAAATGAAATAAGCTGCAATAACGGTTGTATATATAAACAGCTTAATGTTTCTATAGAAACTATCTTTTTGCAAAAAGCTTTACAAGCATTAATTATTATTAATCATATTTATTATGATTGTGCCTAAGGAATCAACTAATTTCATTGTGTCCAAAACATAGCAAACTAATTTATTGAGACTGTGCTAAGATGAGGGCCAGGAAATCTTTAACCACTCTATATGGATGCCCTGTATTATTCCCAAATTTTACCTTTTTTGGGAGGTGATGGGATAGGGAAGAGTTTAATTAACTTGGGAAAAGATTAACTCCTGTCCTCCACTAGGCAAGAAGGGTCTCTTATTGTCCTACTGTAGCAAGCTCTGATAGCGTGTCACAGCAAGAAGCTGAAAACACAGCAGTTCCTCTCCTTTTGCCCTCTATGAGCTCAACATTAGTCTCTTTTTACAGGTGGAAAATAACAAAGGAAGCAGCTGCTGTAATATATCGCACAGGTCTGAATTTAGAGAAAAGTGAAGAGACATGGCAAGAAGTGAAAATATTAAGGTAGATCAGGTGGAATAAATGTTATGCGAGACCAGAGGAGGGACAGGTCTGGAAGAAATCATCATTCAGCACAAGGCACACAAAGTCACAAGAAAATTGTTCCTTGTCAGCCTACCATTTATCCTTCCTTGGTTGTGAGATTTGACTCTGTTTTCTGAGTCGTATGCAGTAAATAACTTGATGCTCTTTTCCTATTTGTTTGCATCACTAACTGGAATGAAAAAGGCATCATGGTAGAAAATGAAATGCCAGTGGGAAAAAATGAATGCTATAGTATATTACAGATGTGCCTTTTCCTGTTCGCTACACTGTGGCATTGCCCTGAAATCTAGATATCTGAAATTAATAGGAGAGAAACTCTGGCAGCACATACTTTACTTTTGCTATTTTAAGAACATGTGGGGAAATCATTCTCACAAGCAACTGCTTGTCAGTGGCAGCCACCCAGCTGCCATAAAAAGTGGGAGACAATATGTTTTCAGAACATGAAAATGGCTGTACTAATGAGTCAGGCACAAGTCTGGCTTTGGATCTGTATCCTGTCTCTAGTGGTGGTCAAAATCAGATGCCAAGAGAAAGTTATAACAGGACAATATGAGATATTGTTCTCACACCGCTAAATGTTTCAAGACAGGTGAGAAAATTCTCTGAATGTTTTACAACTTTCTCTGATGGGAGCTCAAGGAAGGTGACAGCCTGGCATGGTCACAGTAGTAGTTGCTTCAAAATCTCCTTACTAGTGACGGAGTCAAATCTTCTGTGAAAAGATATCCACATCATCCACTTAAATGTGCTCTCTGTCCAGGAAGTCACATAAAAGCAAGATTCCTGAGTACAAACTGCTACGTGAATGAATGTTCAGTATGACATATGCTTTCTAAAAGGGCAATTCATTCTAACTGGCTGGAGATTAGTGCATTTGCTTTCTGAATAAATGTATAGTCAAGAGTTGAGGAGAAATGGCACCCTTTAAGATGGTTTATTAGTGGTGGGTGAACTTGTACAGTCTAATTTCAAATCCACTCTAGCTTTACTGTCTAGCTCATATTTTGTTTAATATAAGCTGTAAAGAAAGGGACAGAAAGGTTATGAGCTGAATCATGCCTGGTCACTAAGTCTGCTCACCTGTGAGACAGGGACAAGACACAGGTCAGTTCCTCTGAGTCCACTGACTCCTGTATCTGCCCTGTGCTTGATGATCATGTAAAAATGTAGCTGCTATGGCAGCCAAAATTTGTCTGGTTACAAAACAGGGCATTGACATTCTGCTCACTTCGTCCTCAATCATATCGCTGGAACAAAGCAGTAAAGTTCAGGAAAGAAAATGTGATCTAGAGGAATCAGTGGGATTTTTTTCACTAGCTTAAATGGTGACTGAATTTCACCCCGTGGTCTTTGCAGGACTCATGTCTCTGTCTAGCCTTTATGTGAAGATAAAGCCTGGCATACGGATTTCAGGCTCCTGTTAATTACACCTGAGTCTGAGTCTGGCTAAGAGAAGTCTGGAATCAAGAGAGCAGTGGGAGTCTCTTTGTTTCCTTCCCCATGAACAGTGCTGCATTCCCTAACAAGTATCAGAGTTTTTGGTATGCTCAGTGTGTTGCTCCTGCTCTTCCAAGCCCTGGACACATTCTTGTGTGTGCCTATGTATAACCATACAAAGACATTTTGGCTAATTGCTCTGTTGTTGAAAGATCTAAGGAGTTCTATCATAATCTAGGCAATCAGGGAGAGGACAGTTACGAAATTATGCCTTAAGTTAGAGAAGTGACTAGTGATTGTGGATTATATAGTTAGCTTGCTTTATTCATGCAATAAATAAATAGTCGTACAGAAATCACAGCCATCATAGCACTTAGTTAAAGAGACTTTTCTTTACATCATCTCAATAGCTATGTTCTCCTTGTGGTCCAAGAGCCACAGGTGTATTTGTATGATTTTGCAAAGGAAAAGGAAAAGAAAAAGGCAAGTGGAAGCTACAGCATCCTCTGTGTTCCCTTGGGTCACTGGCAACACAGACGGTTATCCTAAATGTGGTCACTCTCAGCTCCCCTGCTCCAGTCTCAAGTCTCATGGGTGATATTATAAATTCTTCACATGATACAATTCATCATGTCCTTACTCAGAGCTTGTTAATCATTTGCCCTTTTGCTGGCTGAGCTCCACTTGCTGTCAGACCAATGTCACTCGTCAAACTCACAGATAGGAGAAACAGCAAGTGAAATTCAGCCAAATACAGAGAAAAGCACTACATGTAAGAAATCAGATGTGTAAAGTCAAATGCAGGAATGTAAGCAGGCAACATCATCACAGAAGAAAAAGTCTTCTGCGACACTGGAGTCTTCAAATTATCTTGGGTAGTCATCACTGTTTTACACACTGTTCTAACTTAAATTTTATTCTATGTACAAAAATGAGGAGTTGTTTTCAAATAACAATAGTTCCAACTAACACTCTGTAGGTCTGTGTTCTCGTCTCCCTTCTTGCAGTGTGGTATCTCCCCTGAGACACGACCTGCACGTTTGGCCATGTCTCCTTCCATCTTACAAGTCAATATTGCATTTCATCGGAAAAAAAATTTGAGAGTTCTGCAGTGCAAGAATTTCCTTCTTACCTTTGTGTTTTCAGACCCTTGTTTCATCCAGGCAGAACCAATAGCTCATTCCATTATTCATGGATTACGTTTATGTGCAATTCTGGCATTATTAGCTATGCCAGACTACCAGCTTGAAAACAAACGAAAAGAACCAGTGACATAGACTGGGAGAGACTGAACTATGAGAAGAAAACATACCCTCCCAGTAGAAGCACAAAAGCAGGTTTTTTTGCATGAAGAGATTGTTATAGCAATGGAAAATTGATCAAGCAAGAATGCTGACATGAACACAGCTTGACCATTCCAGATCCAGTTTTAGAGGTTATCATGGAGCAAAAGGGATCAGTGAAAGAAGATCATGTATTTAATAGACTTATTGTGCTTTGTACCAGAAGAAGTCCTATCCCCCCCAAAAGGAGCTTTTTAATCTTCATATTAACAGGCTTTATTTATTCTCTGAGCATTGCACTTTCCCTCCTCTTTCTGCTCTACTCCCAGCACAGAGGTGACAAAGTCAGAAGCCCACTTGAATCCTGAATATGTAAAGGAGGAGCTGCAAAGCCTTTGAAACATCTCTTCTCATTTAACAAATCTTCTAAAACTTCAGTATTATCCTTTTTTCTTTTTTTTTTCTAATGAAGCACCTGATAACTACTCTTATGAGTAGTGTCAGCTCATTAATCAGCAAGCTAATCCCTTCCTGATAATTTGGGGATGATGTTTTATTTGCAAAAGAGTAACAGATCATAAAACAGAAAAATGAAAGAAGAAACTGTTTCAGGAGATGAGCAAAGCTAAATCAATTCTAGTTACAACCTTCCTGTGTGACTTTTATAATTTTTATTTCAAGTTATTCTGTTGTTCCTGTGTTCTACCTCACCACCTGATTCTGGACATCAGTGCCTATAATGTTATGTGTAGTGATATTTCCTTAAAGCTACAGAATAAGCAAAAATACTGAAATCGTCGACTCTAATCCACAGAAAGCTGGTAATTTTTTCTGAGGTGTCATCAAATGTATGATTTCTTTCCATACACCTACAGAAGATCCGTATTTCTTACGAGTATTTTAGGACACTGAGGTTAATTTCCTGACATAATAAAGGGTCCTTTAGCTCAAGTTTCTGCTAGGGGTAGTGATTCCATCCTTTCTTACCAAAACCTGTGGTTTTTTTATTATTTTCATTGTGTCCAGACAAGGCTAAGAATATGATCACATGCAAAAATTCGGAAAGCGGCTGCCAGCATCTTTGATTCAAAGCAAAATTTGCTGATTTTTTATATATTTACCAGTGGATCAGATCCTCAGTAGATGTATTTTGGTGTTGTTCCATGGAAGGCATCGAAGATAATCCAATTGTACCAGCTGAAGAACTGTACATTTAGTATCCAAGTCTGCAAAGTATCGTTTAGTGAAACCACTGGGATTTGAACACAGCATGCTCCAGAGCGTAAAGTGACAGCTTGGCACAGAAACTTAAGGTTAAACAGAATCTATTCAACTGTGTCTAGCAATGCACCCGTGCTGTGAGATGCTGTAGAGTACCACCCACATGGGGCTGGCAAATATAGCAGGTGGTCTACAGAAGATATTCATGTAGTTTGAGAACAGTTGGAGACTACACATGACATCCTACAAGTCCAAAATGCCATGAGATGTCCACATGTGAGGAGCTGAATCAAGCCCTTAGTTTTTGCAAATCAGAGACAGAAGGACACACTTACTACCCCAGACACTACTGTTGTCAGCCAAGATCCTCTGACAACACTAGAATTTTACTGTTTTTTGTTAGCTGAGAAAAGGCCCAGCACTTGGGGAATACGTGCAATGCAAAAGCAGGAACTGGTACATCGATACTGAGCTTGGCACTAACTCTTGGTCATTAATCAGTATGGTTCCAGTAGGAGGAAGGATATCCACATGGACGTATAGAATCAAAGTCACTTTTTCTCCTGTCCCTAATCCAGTTAATTTTGTATTTATTTGGTTCAGAGTGAAATAACTTCACCAAGAGGTGACGCTCTTCAAAAATTCTACTGTAAAGGTGGCCAGCCATTTCAGTGGCTACAGAAGTCACGTTGATTAAAAGAGGTTTAGATTTTCTCAACTAAAGGGTCCCCACATCTGGGGTGTGTACCCCGACTATTTATTTATTGAATTGATATGTACCACGTTGTTTGTAGTACTTGACAGCATGCTTATTTTAAGCAGTTAATCTTATTCAAAGTTTATTTGTATTGTGGCACTCAGGCAGTTCTGCTGTCAGTTAGGCAATTGTAGGGATCAAAAGTTAGTAGAGAAGGAGAAGTATTTTGAATGTGTTTGTAGTCTGGGAACCTAGAATGGCAATTAAGCATTACATTTGAGGAAAACTGAAGAACTTCATGATAAAATAAGCAGCAACTTGGTTCTAAAAGGCCGTTGTCTTAGCTTCTGATTTTATTCAACTGATGCAGTTTCTCCTGATGAAAAGGACACTGCTGAGGGGCAGGAAGGTTGGTCTGTACTCTGCTCTGCTACTCGATGGCTATTCACTCATGTGTATATCTCTTTTCTTCTATAACTATTTTCTCTCCCACTGTCTTTAGGCACTGTTAAGCACAGACTTTAATGAGTAATACAGTACGTTTTGTAAGGAGGTCTTGGTCTGACACAGGTCTCTCCAATTCACTAAAACATACATCTTGGGGCCATAACAAATCTTACTAACTTTCGTATATCTATCTGTCTGGGAAAATCTACCTTTGCAGTTGAGACTAATCACACATATGATGCGAATATTTAAAAGTAGTGCAAAAAATATAAGTAAACACCGTTTCTTGTATTATGGTCTTACATATTAAAAATTAAGTCATAAATATGCAGAGGAGTTGAGTAACACAAGTATGGATCTGTGCAGAGAAACACATAATACGTACAGACTTCACAGGAACAGACTGAAATAATTCTTCACACTTTCAAATTAAGAACTCAATTTGGTTTCAATTAGCTGTATTTTTTAATCTCCGTAGAGCTGTTTGGAGGACTCCATCAAAGTCTTGAGAGTAAAACTTCAAAATACAACTTCAAAATACAATTTAATTTGAACTACTCACACAGTGATGCATTTTGGAAATTCATATTATGCTTCAATCTCTTTTATTCTTTTTCAACTACAAGGAAACCCACGCTTTTTTTGGCGACTCACTGTTATATACGCATTCTGAAGTATTACCTTGTATGTGTGCAAACCAGGTGGGCAGAAGCTTCTTCTACCATAATGTACCAGTGTGCCAAAGTACTCATGTACCTATGCATAAACAAGCCACTCAATTAGAGGACATTTCAGCTACATCATAGGTTAAATCAATATTCTTGAGAAAACTAAATTGCAATTGAAATAAAAGTTGCTTATTCCTGGTCTAATGGAAGAATTATTTGAATGACAAAAGTAAAAAAATTTAAACAAGACCCCCCTCCCCCCCAATAGCTTTCCAACATAAACAGAATCCTACATATATGAACCATGAAGAAGCCAGGAGAAGATCAGATCTTGAGACACAGGAACATACACAGCTGGTGAGACCAAAAATTCAAGTTTACTGTCTCTGGCACTAGCCAACAGCAAACCCTGGGGATTTGTGCATAAGAATATGGCATGCAAGAGGTGGTATTCCTCTTGCCCTGCTATTTTTTAGGCTTTAGCCTGCTGTGGAGCCATGGATGACACTCTCATACTAAAAATGACCAGCTATTACTGTCAGGAGAAGAGATACTATGGAAGCGTGCATAGTTAATCTTGAATCGCTCTGGTCAACTTCTGTGTAGCCTAGGGGAGATATTAAGGTCCATAATAGGATATTGGATTCGTCTGATTGTCCATTTGATAGGACTTGGGATAATGGTTTTAAATGAAAAAAAGGTAGATTTAGACTAGGTATAAAGAAGATATTTTTTGCCATGAGGGTGGTAAAACACTGGAACAGGTTGCCCAGAGGGATGGTAGATACCCTATCCCTGGAAACATTCAAGGTCAGGTTGGACAGGGCTCTGAGCAACCTGATCCAGTTGAAGATATCCCCTCTCACTGCAGGGCTGTTGGACTAGACAAACTTTGAAGTCCCAACCCAAACCAACCCAAACCATTCTATGACTCTGTGAACTCAGTCTCTCTTTAATCTGGCACACGAGCTCTTCAATGACTATTGTCTCACTAAAAATATACTTAGTGTGCATATAGGAGTGTCACACTCTAAAGGGATGTCTCTCTTACAAATAATATGAAGAGAAGGGTTATTTTCTTTGGACAATGATACAAGCAGGGATTCATTAGAATAGATGTCTGGAGCTCTGCTAGTTACTCTAGGGTCTCTAGTTACTGGGATAGATGGAGTTGCCAATGGTGTTATAGATCAATGTCCTGGTTTCAGCTGGGGTAGAGTTAATTTTCCTCTCTAGCTGCTGTGTTTTAGATTTAGTACCAGAAGAATGTTGGTAACATTGATGTTTTCAGTTGTTACTATGATCACAAGGACTTCTGTGTGATTCTGTGATTCTGTGACTTTTTCCAGTTTCTCACATCCAACTAATAAGCAGGTCTGCAGGAGCTGGGAGGGAGCATAGCCAGACAGATAGCCCAAGCTGGCCAGTGGAAATAGTCTATACCATAGACGTCATGCTCAATTTATGAATAGGTGTTGGCCGTGAGGCAGGAAGATCTCAGATTTTCTTGTTCCTGCAAGTTCAAATACACGCTAGTCCGGAAGTTCAAATTTCTTTGGGTATTTGGCCTTTTTTGGAATTTCGTGAAAGCTGTGAAAATCTAGAGAGTGTGTGATCTCCGTTCAGGGACTGGTTGTGAATCGGTCATCGAGTGGTGAAAAAAGTGTGTTGTATACAGTTGTTTTGCATATTCATTATTATGAATATTATTATAGTTATTAGTATTACTATTATTAGTAGTATTAGCATCTCCTTTGCTGTCTTATTAAACTGTCTTTATCTCAACCCATGAGTTTTACCTATTGTCCATTTCTCCTTCCCATCCCGCTGGGGAGGAAGGGGAGGAGTGAGTGAGCAGTTGTCCAGTGCTTAGTTGCCAGCTGCCAGGTTAAACTACAACAATCAGTTTAACGTTTTCTAATGCATATGTCCAAAACAGGTTAGACAAATCACACCTCTAAGCATCCGTTGTTCTCCATCTACTCTTGGAAGACCAGCTTATGGTAGTATTACACAGCTAGTACAAATGTTGCTGCCATAGACAGAAAGTCCCAAAGTCCAAAACATGTGAACACCAGCCTACGTTGCACAGGATTTGCAGACCAGAAGTAACACATGAAGCTGCTTTACTCAGATCAAATTGCCCTGGAGAGTTAAAACCCACTCTCATCACATTGTTGTGATTTGTTTCATGTGTTGCAATCAGTCCATTGAAGCACTCTTTCAAATTATGAGTCCAGAGCAAATGGAAGTTAAATTTTTGAGTCCACTAAATGTAATCTGTGTTACTATTGTACTTGCTCAACATCAGAAAACAATGCTTTTGTGCATTTCAGTTGTATTGTGCCAGGTATTATGTTTTACAAAAGTTTTTTTTCGTACACTTTTCTAAACTTCCAAAAGTTTAGACTATCTTGAGCAGAGGATGTATTCAGGTCAGTCTTCAAATAAAGTTATCCTTTTCCCATTTAGACTTTGACAGTACTGTTAAAAATATAACATTTTCACATATAATTGGTTATTGTTCATAAAGATTTATTTTTATGCATAGAGTGCACATCCGGCTACACTTCAAGAAGAATCATAATAATACCATCTCGTATACAGAAATAATAGAAAGACAAGAATGGAATTGAAGTAGAAACAATCAAACAGAACAAATATCTTTCAATGTGTAAAATCAGACAAAAAGTAATGAGTTCAGCTCACTGGACTTCTGTAGGGTCAGTCCAAGTTTCTTCAGGGAGAAGTGATCCCCTTGATACAATTTCAATAAGTACTGAATAAAGCTATCCAGCAATATCAAGCAAGTTAACATCTTTGATGTGCAACAGGCCATTACTTAGTAAAAAATTCCATGCGTAATATATGCTTTTAGGAATTTTTCCATTCTTTAGGGTTTTCACTCAATTTTTTTTGTTATCTCATTGATGTGCCATAAAATGTCATAATGTTATTGATCTAATGTCAGGTCAATGGCATAAGAAAGATTTGAAATTACAACTTGAGTAGAGGGATTGTTAAATTTAAACTGATACGTTTGCGTGCCTGTCAAAACAGTGCACTATCCTTCCACTTATCCAGCCACCTGCCTGACTGAACCAAACTGATTTCAAAAGGCAATGCATCAATCAATATTTCTGGAAACAAGCTATACTGTTGCTTTGAGCCTTTTGGTTTTGTTTTCTCTCTGTCACACTCTCTTCAAATCTAAATATCATGTTATAAAGATACTTATTTAATCTTAACATAGCCTTTTAGCATAGAAAGTACATGTTGACACTCTTAATCTGTAGGCCAGCTCACCAGCAAATAAACTGAATAGCTAAAGCTGCTGAGAAGATTTCATTTGCTGAGAATTGCATTGCATTTCTCCCCTCTGTATCAGTCTCTCAGAAATTAATCACGTTTGCATCATATTTGCTTGTTATCCTCTAGAACTGTTCTGCATGGCACAGGTCTCTGTTCACTTTGAGTTTCTCTATTCTGCTCCCACCAAAATCGATTTTTTGAGATGTGTTGATTGGATTCTGTTATACACTGTGTCTATTTTTTGGGAAAGTCATCCCCAGTGGCCCTTCTAACCAATGGCGGAAGAAAGGTGCTTTTTTCTGCTTCCGATGCAGATATCAGATGTCATATGCCCATATCTATTTCCAATGTCTAGTGCTGTATGAGATGCCATAAGGTATCTGATACATCAGTTTGCAGTATGACATGGGGTGCACAAGAGGCTTGTATGCTTCTGGAGCAGCTATCTTCATCTCACACGGACACCATGTGAGATTCCATAAAGTGTCTCAAATGGCAGTAGTTCTTTATCAACCGGTAACTGAATTGAGCGAGAGCCTAAATAATCAGGGCATAACTTCCTTCACTTTCTTTTGATATATTTTTCAGGATAAAAGCCTTTTAAAGTAGACAAATATTTTGGATGAATTGTTCCCAATTTTACTACACTTATTAGAAAGGCAGTTTAAGATAGCCTTTTCAGGAAGTACATTTCTGTTCCACAGACATTTATATTCTGTCAAGAAGAACCTGACCCCTCTTACCAGGTGAGGGTGCTTCTCATATGAGTTTTGTATGGGTGCAGGTAGTCAGATGCTTTTTTTAATCTTTGTGAGTAAACTCTTGTGTCAGCCAATAATAAACTGGCTAAGAAAGTGGAGTTAATTTTCCATTTTTCTTTTTCCTTCAAGTGTCATCACAGAAAAAAGAATAAAAAATAGATGCCTTGATTTTGACAATTTTAACTGAAACATTTCCATTAGTATTTCAAAATGGTTTTGTCTGAAAATGTATTGACTTTAATTTTTAAAAGATGTCCTAAGAAGAGAAAATATTTAACTTCAGTGGAAGAGGAAATTGTTCAAACTTACTTTCCATTTGCAAAGAAAATAAAGAAAAAAAATCAACAGATTATCTCATATTTTGTTTAATTTTTCAAGGCAGCTAGGAAAAAAAGAATTATACACAGTTGCCATATGCCCGAACATCAGGAAAACTGCTCTTTCCCAAGATCCTCTATGGATCAGCACAAATTCCTTTGAGACAGTCTACCTCATCACCTTTGGATGTACATCTTTCGCTAAGACATCTAAACTGTCTTTAAGAACAAGTTCACCTTGTTAAAAAGCTACACAAACAACTTCCAGAGAACAACCACCATACTTCAGGCTTCAGCCCATTGTACTCTTTGGAGTGCAGAAAATAACTACCAGGCTTGTGAGCAGTTGAACTTATGATTTCTTGTTTCTGTGAAACTCCACTTGGCAGATTTTCTTGTGTCTAATAAAGCGGCTGAGCTTCCGATTTTCCTTCTAACTTGTTATCAAAGCGATTCAGAAACACAGGGTTAGAATAAGCTCTGTATTCTTAGGAAACCAGACTAAAAATCTTCATTATATTAAAGGCAGGCATGGAAATGGTGTGAAGTATTTGGGGTCTTCGGGATTGTCCAGAGTGAGAATACTGAAGCAACTTGTGAAACTGTCTTTTTTAATTCCTTCATTTTCAAATGGGATAGTAAAAAAAAGTCTCTAGGACTGTACTTATTCTAAATGTTTTATTAATAGCTCAAGAGGAGAGGGAAGAAAATGCCTACTTCTAGGCAGCAATAATTTTGAATATATACAAGGACAATGCAGGAACTAGTTCTAACAAGAGGCTTCACAAAACTAGGTTACCCCATGACAGCTGCTCCCTGCTAGCTGTGATGAGATATGAGAAAACAATAAGCTGCCTTGCATATCCCATAGAGTGAGACTGAATATTAATATTTACCAGGGAGTCGCTGGCACAGTATGTTCTTCTGTCAAAGAGGCTGCTGCTATCTGCTCCCACGTGTGCTCCCACATTTGTCCTCTGCTGTAGATGATCCAACACTGTGACATCCACTTCTGGGTGAGGAAGCGGGTTGCAGCTTGGATGATAATGGACACGTTATGTAGTAGTAAAATGAGATGCTGGCATTGTGGGACTTTTAATAGGACTAGGCAGAAATCTGGATGAGTTTTTAAAGAGAAGTAAAACTTCTCTGTACTTGCAACTACCTTTTAACTTCCCAAGCAGTAAATTAAGGTTTCCAAGCCTTATTTTTGAAGAAATACTTGACAGAGTGCCAGAATTTAGAGTTGCATCCAGCACCACCTAATCTCTCCTATATGAGAATCAGAAAAGTTTATATCTTAACAAGGTATATGTTGTTTTTCTGGTGGAAAGATCTTGTTGTTATTTATAACATTAAACCCCTAGAACAAAAATACACCAAATAAATCATTTATACTAATCCAAATAAATTACTTTTATAAAACTCTTTTGATTGGTTATATAAGAACTTCTCTTCAATTTCTAATTCTAAAACTAGAGCCTTATATACTTGTATTTAATTTTTTTTCTTGTCTTCCCCATTCATTCCCTGTTTTCATGACATATTTTCTAAAGGCTTATGATAACAGGCATTTATAGCAAGAGTATTGTCCATCCAAGAAAACACAGCCTAGCTGAATTATCCTGCAAAGTCCCTCTGCATGTCGCCATAGTCCCAGTGGCAGTAAAATAAAAAAGGAAAGCAGAAAACAGCAGTTAGACATGTAGTGAAAAATCTTGAGACAGCACTCAGACTTCAGTTTTCAAACAGAACCAACTACTATAAACTACAAATATCAGTGCATGCGTTTGGGAAAAAAACACAAACCTCCACCAACAAACCATCTCTGGAATAAAGAGGACCAGGATCAAAATACAAGGAAAAGAAAGGAGGACATGGATGGTGTTTGCCAGGATAGGAAAACAGTGAGGTCCAATTAACTGTGAGGGAGGATTGTTTTATCCAAGAGATGGGGAAAAAAAAGTCTAAGGCATAAGAGATCCTGTACTTTGTATAACTAGCAGAGCTGAATGATGCAGAGTGGTAGAGACTTTGTGGTCAAGGCTGAATGGGCAGACTGCTAAAAAGAGAGGGAGGATTTGCCTGACAAGCAGAGAAAGGTGGGTATCATACCAGAAGAGTGGGCAGAAGCAACAGGAAGGAGAACAGCTGGAGGAAGGTTTCAGGAGGAGGTTCAGGCTGTGGTTTCAGTTGGCAGCTCAGTCCAGTCTCCTCCACAGCAGCCTAGTCTACAACTCAAACCCTGTCAGTCAGATGCTTTGCTGTCTCTAGTCCTGGCACGATCTTGTTCTGGAGAGTAAATTCTTGCCTGACACTGTTTTCCTAATAAACATGTTGTTACAGAGAATTAATTTGTAGAAAATTTTGTGACTTGTAACAACTCAGCCTTAAAGTAAATTCCATTGCCAATTTAATAGAAAAATGGAAATGATTGCATCTAATCAGATCAAAGATCCACTGAGTCCACTGCCTTGACACTGGCAGTAGGCAATAGTGGATGTGTGGGAAAAGGAAATCCCTTCATTTAGTGAGATAAATGCATAACAGAGCTTCATTCAAATGCCCACACATAGATATACATTTTTTTGGAAGAATTCTGCCTGGTCCTCAGCAGCCACTACAGAAAGAACAATCACGTGGCAGCATGACTGTGGATCATAAAACCTCTGAAGATATCTGACATACTCTGTGGCAACTCAAACACTGTAGGTACCTATGTATGGGAACTGAATTGAGACACCAAGCTCTTTTAACTCCGTTGACAAGATCTCCACTGACTGCAGTGAGGAGCTTATGCAGCTGGTTCAAATGTAGATCTCCACAGAGTATAAGAAACAAGTCAGATCAGATGAAGCCCATGTATGTGTGAACATTTTATTCACTGCTTCTCAGTATTGTCTAGGGGTTCCTATTTTACTCAGAAGCTGCAGTGTCATCCTTTTATATCAGGGAACCTCACAAGTCATTATCAACTCCAACACAATAGAGTTAGTGTGACTTAATGAGTTAGGACTCATGAAATGAACTGCAGGAACTGACTGAGTGCATGCTCTTAGCATGGAGAAAACAAATAAAATGCATTAGTCTAGGAGTTGGTGATAGAGGTTTAGGCCTAAATGCCTGATTTTGTGTTTGTGAAAGGACAAAAATGTGCAGAAAGGTGAGCTACTATAGCTCACCTGATGAGCAGCCACTCATTAAGCCACAGTAGCTCACTCCGAGATCTGAACCATAGCTCGCACTTTCAGGAGAGTACATTCATTTAACTCTTTAAAACAAATGAATCTTCAACAATTTATACCAAAATGAGGGTCTGGCCCTTTGCATCTGTGTGACGCTGAGTATGACCCCTTGTGCTCTGTACTCTCAGGAATAAAGAAATTACATGTTTTCAGGAATAAAGCCTTGGAACACATTTTTGAAAGAACAAAGGTCAAATTGCTTGGAAGGTTCTTATAAACGTTAGAGCTGCACTTAGAAAAACCTCCAAAGTTGTTAAACCTGGATACCTCCCTCCAATTTCTTCCTTGTAAATGTGATCAGCATTGATAAATCAAACATAAAGACTAAAGGCTAAGGAATCTTTACAGACATGGACTTGGTGCTTTTATGTTTGAAGTTTATGGCAAGGCGAATACTGAGATACTAAGAGCTCTATGTCCTGTTTTACACTAGGCTTTTTCCTCTTGTGTTCTTCTTGGCATCCCCATCCCACCTTAAAACTGGTCAATAACTAAGTCCTGCAATGCAGAATTGTGTGTTTTAGGTAGCAGGAACATGTATCTTGTCTTGTTGTTAGGTTTCATAGAATAAGATTTCAGTTACAGAGATCCTCTAAATACTTAAAGTCAAAGGACAAGATGTTTAGAGCAAGTTCTGCTTTTCACTGATTGCTACTTATTTTAACCTTCTTACCAACAACCTCACCTTTGTAACCCTTTCAGATCAAGCTGATAGCAACAACTTTGGGATCTCTGCTCTTCATCATTTCTAGGGGTCTGACCATTACTTGCAGTAGTCTGTTATTTTCTTCTGAGGTATTTGAAGAAGATCTGTGCTGTGAGACCCAGCCAGAGGATNNANNGGNCNGTNTNNGGCGTACGAAGATGTGCTCTTTAAAAGTGGAAAATAACACATGAAAATTACAACCTGTGCTTCTGAAATGGTGAAATCAGAACTGTGCCGTTGAATGGCTGCCCAGGCTGAAGCTACAAGCAGTGCTGCTGACATACCAAACCAGCCCAGCTGCTTCCAGGCTAATTTAGACACCCATCCGTGCAAATGGGCTGCAGTCAGGCTCTTTGCTGTTTTTGTAGAATTGTCCTTAATTAATTTGTGCTTGCAGCCTCTTGTTAATGCCATGGTCCCTTCCACAGCCCTTGGGGATGTGACTCTCTGAGAGTGAGTCACTGCATGGCTTGATAATGTCCATTTTTTCTACAGTACCAGTTCCCACTTGGAGTCTGTGACAGCTGAGGCCTTTTGCAGCAGCAGGCTGCTTTGAGTGGCCACATGCTGTTTTGCCGTGTGCCAAAGCTGTGCACGGGTTGGAATCTGATGGAGCAGGGAGAAGTGCCAGAGGAGCAGCCTCTCCTTTTAGTGTTCGTGGCAAAAGGGTTTAGAGAACAATGAACTGGTTATACGAAATGGCAACAGAAACAAACGATTTCCTCCCTAAGGGATCTTCTTCAGTTATACGGTTGTTATTATTAGAGAAAGAGAGGAGTGTTCCAGAGCTCTCACAAATTAGAGATGATCTGCCTTTCAGAATTTTCGTGTTTAGAGTCTCAAAAGATGTTCAATTTTTGCTATTAGTAATAATAATAAAAAAATATGTGGAAATTTACCTACTTTGCATGTGATGTGATAGTTTTGTGTTATGAGATCTGTAGGATATGCCTTGGTAGATGGTTCCCGTGACGAGCTCTGGCACTGTCCTCATGACTATGGCCAATCCCAGATGCTTGTGAATAAAACGTAATAAAAACCATGGAAACAAGCTGACTACAGGGAAGTGTCCCTCTGCCTACTTGTTAGACAGAAGTTTGCTTGTAACCTGGAAAGTGAGAGTTTACATCCCTTTTAAATGCTTTAAGACTCCTTATTATAATCACTGACATTCCCCTTTTTCCAAAAAGATGCCGTTTCTTTGTCTTAGCTTGGAGGATTCTAATGTTTTCTGATTTCTTAACACAATATTTTAAAAGGGCAGGAGGAAAACAGGACCTCAAAAGGCAATAATTAAAGGAGTATTTAAGGAATATCCTTACTCATGGACTATTGCTTATAGTTTTTAAGATCATACAGATATTTTCTAATACATACAATGTATACTTTGCTTGTAGCACTGTTTTGTTAAAAATAATTTAAAACTCTAATTTATTTACAAAACATCACCTTGCAGTTATCCATTCATGAGCACCGAAGAATGTACAACTACAGGAGAAATATGTTGCCTTATTTGGAAAATGGGATATATATTTAAAATCTGCACTAGGAGTACATTTGTTTTGAGGAATTACCTCTAGAATTTTGGTTCTTCAGTGTGTGTGTGTAGATTACTTACATTTTTCAGCCACTGTTTCTGAGTTATTCTGCACTAAGCATTTATCTTCTAAATTTTTATAGAAATCCGTATGTGTGTGTCTGTGTACACACATTTTTTATACAAAAATCTAATCCTATTTTCCAATCCTATTGGAAAATGCAAGATTTGACCAGCACAAACAGGGTTAAGTTTTAGAAACAGGAGATTTCCCTGCAGTATCGTGAAGTCAAAGACAAAATTAATGTTCCCCATGGCATTATAAAAAAAATAAATAATCATGTTGCTCTTGATTAAGACTACAAAGCAATGAGACAGTTGAAAACCCATCAATATGGAAACAAAGACTGAACATACAGCCAAGAGTTGTTTCCTAGGTTGCATAGTTCAATAGACTGATACAATATGGAATGAAAGAATTCAAATAGAATATCACATTCTTTTTAACATTAACTGTCAGTGCTTAACATCCTTTAATTTCTTTTGATAAGAAATGAATGCAATAAAATATACTACTAAAATACACCAGCTGTTGATTGCAGTCCACCTCTGCCAGACTGGCACAAGGTTAGATAAGTTATTTGGATACTGTTACGTCAGTAGGAAGCACTCCTATAAACCACATGTAAAGAGACTGACACTTGTGAGAAATAAATTATTTGAAAATAATAAAAACTTAATTTAAAATTAAAACTATTCATTGAAATGCCAAATCTGAATGAAGATGGGAAGAAATACTTGGAAAGGCTGAATCTTTCCCCTTATTCTAGCTGAAACGTGAAAAGGAAATGCACATCACACAGGAAAGTGTGGACACACTCTGGGGTCCTGTAAGAAGAATTATTGCAGAGCAGAAAAAACAACGGCATTTCTTTAAGAAATCAGTATTTCCTTCACTGTTAGTATATGTCCCAAATCACACCTGTGGAGCGTGCAGGTTTTGTGTGGAGACATACATAAAAGCTGAGCTACTATGCTCAGTGATGCAAGATTCATGAGGGCAGACAGAGAGAGAGAGAGGGAAAAAGCAGCTTGATTTTGTAGACCGGTGATACACTCAGTCACATGAGGGTTTAGTTTATGTTCCTGATGTCATTCACATGTTTTATTCAAAGACTGTTTAATTCAGTCCTGATAACAGAGTTTGACATTGCCATCCCTAGAAAGGGAGCACTAACCACAAGGTTCCAGAGTTATGTTGTGTTTTGTTTGGAAACTCTCGATCTTTTCTCCTTTAATTTTGCATTTTTGGTAGTGCTGTGGTACAGGAGGGATGAAAGGTGTCTTTGGTCCAGCCTGGTGCCTGTGCAAGAAATTAGTGCATGCTTCTTGCTGGGAGAAGTTGTGTATTTAAATGCCTTCAGCCTCAGGGAAATCCTCAACTCTGTGTCCCAGGATTTCTCACCACTGGGCTGGTGGAGAGAGGCAGTGGCACCATCCCTGCCCGGCTTGGAGGGAGAAGAGGGAGCCAGTCACTCCTGTGCCAAAGAGAGATCAGTCCCCTCTTCCAAAAGGGGATTTAGTTCCCTGAGGCTGGGAAGGGGATTCAGACTGGAAATGCTGGCCCCTCTGCACCGTTTTCCAGAAACCCTAATAAGCCTTTGGGTCCTTGTTGTCAGAAGTATCGGTCTTTCTCTGGGATAAAGTATATTCAAATGTTACACTAGAGGCACATCCAGAGAGATGCTAACCCAACAGTCCTTGAAAAGTGCCGTGCAAGGAACCAAACCAGATCAAACCAAACCAGAACTGTGGCCGCTGTTGTGTTGACTTCCCCACCGACATGAACCTTGTGTGCAGAAGTGTCACAGATGACACTTCACAGACCAGCTGTGGCCCAGTACAATCCCATATTCCTCATTAATGCAGCTGTGAGCCTGCAATCATGGTTTTGCTTCTCGGCTGCCGTCTCCTCTGTCAGCAGAGCGGTGCTGCAAGATTCAGCAACAGGAGCACGGGGCTGATTTAAAGCCCATGTGCAATGCAACATGAATAAGCACACTGCAGTAAGGCAACTTCTTCCCTTTGAGTTATTACAATTCCTGCCTTACCTTGTCTTCTTTAAAACAAACTTTGCAGTCTTCATCTCAGCAAGCCCAGAGGTATACGAATTACTATTCAGTAATCAGCATTCTGAATTAGATTAGATAATAAGAACAACAAAAACAAATCTAGTTTAGGGAGTATAAAATCCAAACACATTTTAAGCAGTAACTACATTAGAGACTCTGTTAGCTCACTCCTTTGTGAAAGGAAAAGTCACTTTCCAAATTGTTCCAAAAATATCTCTCTGTTTATTCATCCATCTGAGAAAAAGCAGAACCACTGTTAGCAACACTAAGCTGCAATGAAAATGTTCCGCTTGTTTGCCCTGTACCCTTCAGCCCTGAAAAGCATTCAGGTTAGAAGATTTTGGGTGAGAGTAAAACTCCTCTGACGTAAATCTATGTGGCTCCACTGACTTTTGGTAGTGTGGGTGCATCTGAACCACACACAACAGATGAGCAGGACACCAGATGCTGTTAAATGACACATGCCATTAACTTCTGTAAAGGATGAGGGACTTTTGCTTTGTTCTGGAAGGAAAGCCAAACTCCAGATTCTGGTCAAAAAAAGTCAGAAGAAATGGGGAAAGTCTTAAAAAAAGAAATTAAATTAATAAATCAGCTTTTTTGATTTAATGTAAATGGAAATTGTTAGTCTCTGATGCTTGATAGGTAGAAAATAATAATTCAGGAAATAACCTTAGGAAGGAGGAAGCTCCAGTTTTTTAAAGCTGGGCTAATGGAGGAGCCTGTAAAACCACCATCTTCACTGCTTCACTGTGCCAGCTCTGCAGACCCATAAAGGGGTTTGCTGCCTGAGGTTGACATGCCAGCAATTCGCATTCCTTCTAATGGATTTTCAAAGTAAGTTAAAAAAACAGTGGGACAATATTTTTAAGGTTTAGCAACTGTGGTTTTTGGTAAATAGGTCTTCTTGAACATATCTATATAATCTACCATGATAGAACAATGATACAAATGAGTAAGCTTTTGTCCCTGAAAATGAGAATAGATGAAAGCTGAATGAAATGCACACTTACTATAGAGAATATTTGCTAAGGCAGAACAGAGACTGAATTTACAGCTACATGCTGAAAATAAGGATCCTTTCAAACTTCTTCCCTTTCCTACCAAACTCAAAGATCAAATCCTCAGCTGGTGCACATTAACATAGCTTCGGCAGCTCACTGTTTTTTGAAATACTGTAGTGTATTGTGCAATTTGTATTTGTGCTTTCTATTGACCTCTTGTGTTTACTTTTTTGTCTGAAGTATTTTTGCCTGAGTATTGGTTTTTAGAAGCAGCATCTGTGAATCAAGATTATGTCTTCCCTACTGAAATCACATATTTGTGTCAACCAAGACTTCCACTGTTATTAAACAGGTGCTTATTAGCAAGCATATATGAAAAGGGGAATCTCGGAAACTAAAAGAAAATAAAAGCCATCCTCCACACCCCAAAAACCACAGATGGCTTAGCGTGTCTTTGGTTCCACTTGTTCCCCTGCAGCATTTGCAGCAATTCTTTGCAGTAAGAATAGGACAATGTTCTTCTATTCACAACCATGTGAAAATACTCTTTCAAGTCTTGAGTCTCCATTAGGATTCCCTAGATGGGTTTCCTTTTAATAATGAAAAAACTGAGGTTGATATCAGGATCTCAGTGGACGTAGCACCAAACAATAGTGCCCTCTCTATAATATGATTCAAAGTCAAAATTTCGTTAAGATAACATGGTATGAAATGAGCTGTGTTGCAAGGATAGGAATCAGCAGCATTTGTAACTATCTTCTAGCACATGTAATATCTATTTAGAAAAAAATACATATTTATGCTCTGAAGCTAAACAAATCTTAAGCACTTTCATGGAAATATTTGGATGGAAGGAATCTGTGGTGGTCAGCTAATCATTCCTGATGTTCCACTGAAAAGGTATCTGAAGTCCTGAACTGATCTTTAAAAGTTAGTTAACATTTTCCCCAACCTGTACATTTTTTGTATCTTTTAATTAGTTGAGTTGTTTCATGGAAGTGTAATTTGGACTCTTTTTAATGAAGCTCCTTCAAGAGGATGAAAAGAATGATTAAAGCCTGTGTATCCATCCATACATGTAGGTATCCAGCTAATAAATGACATTTTTTGTTCATAAAAAATAAAAAGTAAAACTTCAAAGTATGAAGAGACAACTTAGAAAGATCTTCTACACAGCTACTCATATGCAATTTTTCTTACTTTTATTAGAAATTTCTTCCTTTTAATTGTTCAGTAGTTGAAAACGTAACATTGTCTTTCAGTTTAAGTGTTGATATTTTACATGGGTTGGATTTCCATTGTCAGAAGGACTGTTTTGTGATCTGAAGTCAATACTGAAGTAACACAGGTTAATGTGGGAGAAGAAAGGAACTTGTCACCTCCCCACGTCATTACTGATGCTGGGTGCAGTGTGATCTCCATGTTATGTGATAGAGATTACAAAGTGTTTCCTCCTCTCCTCCACGTAGCACTTTAACTGTAGTGGTTTATTTTTCCAGTGTGTTCGACCTGCATTACAAAGGTCTGCATGAACTACAGATCCTTCCTTGGAGCTGCGTTGCTTGGTCAATAGTGTCCTTTTTGCAGTATGGTAGCTATTCTCCTGCTTCTGCCTATTTTCCCCCTATCTGAAGGAAAGACTTTTCCTCCCAGGGAAGGCAGAGTCCAGGCACGCAGCAAAAAGCATCTTTAGCCTTCAAATATATTGGAACATAACTCAAATCAAGGACACATTTTCCTCTCAAATCCTCTTTCTCACACTAGGAGGGATATCAGGGCAGATATGTGTCCCACAACAGGAGATTTTTTCCCCTAGTCCTCCTCACCAGCCCTTGGGACTTGCTTGGCCTGGCATCCCCTTCTTCTCTCGTCTTTCTGTCAGGTACCCACCAACTTCCCATATCCTACTTTAAGCTTTTGCCTCTTCATAGACAATTTTAACTACTTTTTCTATGTGTTGTATTATTGAATATTAGTTGCATACTACCAATAAGCCCAGACTAGAATTTCTTTAGGGCAAAATTTCTGCCTATATATGGTACTTCAAGGTGCCATCCTGTATTACCAGTTATTATGATTAATACTTTAAATCATTAGTAACAACATTGCTGTTATCGCTTGTTTTACTAAATTTCTATATCACAGAATCACAGAATGTTAGGGGTTGGAAGGGACCTCTGTGGGTCATCTAGTCCAACCCCCCTGCCGAAGCAGGGTCACCTACAGCAGGCTGCACAGGATCTTGTCCAGGCGGGTCTTGAATATCTCC
>Ga0065711_1000352_pt1 | contig 71149 bp, 30 predicted proteins | sample Hoacrofraction12_FD_59098 | JGI IMG/M metagenome (GOLD analysis project Ga0065711, IMG submission 59098) | Hoatzin crop microbial communities from Cojedes, Venezuela - Epithelial fraction 12 v2 (version 2) | ecosystem: Host-associated > Birds > Digestive system > Esophagus > Crop | place... | reverse complement strand
GTCTTGAATATCTCCAGAGAAGGAGACTCCACAACCTCCCTGGGCAGCCTGTTCCAGGGCTCCATCACCCTCAGAGGGAAGAAGTTCTTCCTCATGTTCAGCTGGAACTTCCTCTGCTTCAGTTTGTGCCCATTGCCCCTTGTCCTGTTGCTGGGCACCACTGAAAAGAGTTTGGCCCCAACATTTTTTTAAATTTTATCACTCTCGTTTTTCAGGGTGTAATGAAGAATGCCACTGTAATTTTATTTTCTTAGTACGGGTTATACAGATTTGAGATCTGTTGTGGCTGTAAAATTAGTCTACTTGCTATGTTAGCCTTTAATACTGTATTCCCACCTACAACTGCAGGAATGCAGCTTGAAGGAATTTTAATTAGGAAAATGAGGCAGGTGAAATAGGCAATGTAATGCATATGTGCTATTTGAAGAAGAGTAAATACACTTTTCATCTGAATAGTCAGCATAGAAACTGTGTTAAACTGACCTGAAATTTTCATTTATCAGAAATGGATTTCTTTAATTTTCTAACATTACTATGTAATTGTCCTCTTTATTACTGGGATTAGAAAGAGTACTATCATTAAAGAAGACACATCTTTCACCAATTATACTTAGCTTCTGTTTTAGCTGGCAATGACCTCCTCATTATGTGAAAAATGGAAATCCCCTGAGGAACAGACTTAGTGAGGTGATTCCAATCAGCTGGCAAACCTTGTGCACACACTGTTTGCATCTCATGACCTGCATGCATGCACCTGTACTGCATTGATTTCTGCTTGTTTACAGGACATTCAAGAGATAAGCAGGTAGAATTCAGGTGGCTGAAAACTTGCTCTGCTGGTAGCAGTTTCCTACCTTGCTGCGCGCTGGAATATTGCAGCCTTGCTGCAGTGCGTTGTTGTGCAGCCATGGATTTTTCAGTTGGACCCATTACTCATTTCTCTAATGTGTTTTTTAGTGTTTGTATTGGTTCTGAGCACAGACGATTGTGCTTTACACAAAAACATAGAGGATCACTAGAGCAGAAAACGGTTTAAGTAACATATAATAGATCATGAATAATTGTTTAAGAAAAAAAATTCCCATGATCCCCTTTCAGAATTGGAGAGAACAGCCCTCGGAAGTCTGTAGTATTACATAGCGTATCCAGTGTGACTGGCACACTTGTTGGAAACACATGCTATATTTATTTAGTCTGAATCAAGAGGTAGAAATACATTATTCAAATATGTTGTTGTATAGTAAGCAAATAGAAAAGGTTTTAATACATGCATTAATTCTGTGCGTGAGATTTAAAAATGTTCTGATAATTCGAGGTCAACCCAGTTGGGCTGTAACCTGATTATTCAAACTATTGCTTAGGGAGGTGTGAGGCCAGTGCTTTTACTTTACTGATACTTTCTGGACTATTAAGATGGTAGTGAAATAAGCAGTGATGCATGTGGTAGGTGTATTGTGAATACAGGGTGTAGTCAACATAAGTTCTGTGGTGCACAGAATCTGTGTATGGATCCTTTTAGCATTTTCTGAAAATGCATTTTATGTATTGTTTTTAAAGCATTGAAACACCCATCAATATTAGAGAGCAATTGTGACCCAAACTCTGTGGCTAATAAAGTTGTTTATGTTTATTTTGGCAAATGTTGAGTGTATTTATACAGGATGTCAACTCAACTGACAAAATCTCTTTGAAAAATCTCTCTTGAAGTATGAAAAAGGATATATGGCATTGTTCTGATAGGGCCTGTAGGTATATATTTTTCCCAATACAGCTTGGGGTTAATTTTAATAAAAACAGTCCAGTGGTGAAATTATGGTCGGTAACTGATATAGTCCAGGTGATGGTGAATATCGCAAAGAGACCCTTTCTCCTTTATAGTGTTACTGTGGATTGCAGACATATTCTCCATAGGTTCACTGGAGGTTACAGAAAATGTCTGTGATGATCTAACGATCTGTAGAGTCATGGCCTTGGTTTCCAGTTGTGAATGAGCTTCTGGAGTCCAGGGGATTCTGCTGCTTCCCTGCCTGCCACAGGTTGCCTGCTGGAGCAGTACCTAGTGGCTACAGCACTCTGTTCGACTTCAGGTAAACCCAGATGTCAGTTTTGAAATTTGGGCTCTGTTACATCATTCTGGTACATACTACTCACTGCTTTTGGTACTAATACTTCCCATTTGGAGATATTGAACACTCAGGATTTCCCATTAATTGAACATCTCTTGTATGCAGATGTTAAGTGGAGGTTTTAAAGCTAGATTAATAGTCTGCTCTTAAATCTAAATAGGATTCCAAATCTTCAGTGTTAAAGGGGGAGAGAAATACATTTTTATTGTATGGATAGGAGGATATTGGGTAGGACAGTAGAATTTTTAGATATGTAGTAGAATATTTAGGATATTTATATGTTTAAGCTAGAAGAAAAGATCTTCATATTGGATTTCGTGTTCAAATAAAAATATTTTTTATTGCCTATCAACTCTCCAGTATGGTCCTTGTCTGTCCCAAATCCACTACCTGCAGTGATGTTTTGATTTAGCAGGAGTTTTACCTAGGGGGATGCCCTTGCCCTTAACGTGAAACCCATAATGCAAATTTAACCTTGGTTCTTGTAATTATCAGTATTTGTCCCATTCTGTAACTTCAAGAATTTCACCTTGTACACTTCAGATTGGGCTTTGGTTATTTTTAACAGTGACTTTGAGAGTCACCATTGGACTGGCAAGACCCATAGGAGCCCCTAGTAATTTCAGACAGATAATTAGAATAGGAAAGCACTAGGTCGTCCATTTTCAGCTTCCCTGGAGTCTGAGTTGTTGAAGTACGGGATGCAGGCCTTATTTCCAATGTCATCAACGTTATCCTGCTATTGTTTATTGTTTTCTGCTTATGGCAGGAAAGAGTCAGGGGACTTCTGGTGATTACCAGTATCTCAGGTTCTCTGCCTCCTTAAACTGAATTTCGAAGCATCAGGTTTTAAAATAAGCATCTGTTATTTTAAAGCTGCCTTCTGTGGTTGAGTCTGTTCCATGGCTCTGGACAGTGCTTTAGTTACCAGCAGCCTGGAAGGCAGAATAGGAAATGATTGGTAGTACTTTTATTTCTGTCCATAGTATCGCTAGATGCAGCGGCAGGTGTGGTGGTACATTTGATTTTTCAGCTACTGGCGCTACTAGTTTACAGTTTTATCACTGGATGATAGTACTGAATATTTAATGTGGCTTGCTCCTTTATCAGAAACATTTCCTTCATTGCGAAGAGAACCACGTCTCTCTATCATATCATGTAAAAACGTTCTTGCCATGTTTTAATGAGAAAGAGAACCCCCTGTAAGGAAGTAGTTGATGGACTGCTTAAGAGAAATGTGGAAGATGGAAGTTCCTAATAATTTTTTTTTTCAGACATCAGCACAAGATAGCAGGTGTTCCCTCTGGTAAGCAATTCTTCTAGTAGCTGAAGGGTCTTGATTTTTGTATGCTGTCAATTTTCAGGTTTAATATGTGGTAACGGACACATCTTCTCAGACACTTAATCTTCTGTTGACTTTGTGGGGAAAAAAGATGATCATAACCTTTTCAGGTCTTTTGAAACAGGATGGTTAAAATCTCCACTCTTCCGTAGTCTGCTTGAGAATTTTCTTTCATCTGTGATTTTCAAAAATAAAACGAGACACAGTGCCTGCTTAGAGAATGTTTATTACTTGAATGTGTAGTGATCTGATTGATTACCGTATCTTATATGAAATTTTGTAGATGTTTTTCTGGTGTAAAGCCTGGCTAGATGCATCTGCTAGCCTTAATTTAATTTAGTTTAGTTAAGTTCTTTTGTGGAATCAGCTGAAAAAGCCAGAACTTCCTTCCAAAGAACAAGCGCTGCTTAAAGACACTTTCAAAGTGTGTGCACTTAGGTGCGGTTGTTACATGTACTTTTTGATGGAGCGGATACAGGGAGTGGGACCTTAAATTGGAATAAATCTTTCAGATTAAGACCCAAGTTTGGGTCTTACTAAATACAGTAGGCTTTCAAGAAAAGAACTGCAGAAAAAGACCCTACATGGCTTTAACGGTATCCTTCCCCATCTGAAGCAACTTACAGAACTGAATTTTCTGATTAGTCACTTGGTTCAAGCAAGGTAACATTAGTGTAATGCTTTTGATGTGTCTGAAGTATTGTGTCACATGAAATTCTTCATTACTTCATATTTTGCCTTGCAGCACCTTGGATATTTCTGATTGAATTAAATACTTAAATACTTTAGGGCTTAAAGACCTAAAATAGTCACTTTTAGGGTTGTGCCTTATTTAAGAAGGATTTTCTTCTTCACCAGGAGGAGGAAAATTTTCGTGAATGAAAGTGGAAATCTTTGGCTTTCTTAGTGTAAGAGAAAATATTGCACATAACTATTGATCGTCTTCACAGTTAGTTGCTCGAACTAGAAAGCATGGATGGAGAATGACTAAATATGCTTTCCTTAATTTGTCGGTATTTCTTCAATTGAGGTATTTCGTCGAGAGATTGGTTTAGAAAATGTGGTTTCTTTATTTCATAAATCCTGTGTGCATTGATTTGCATTGTGGCAAAGGGCATGTGAAATACTATTCGTGTTTCTCCAAGCACATATAACTCAAATGTATACAATGCAGAACAAATGAAAATTGGAGGGAGAAATGGCATTCTCTGTCTAGATTTTGTACTTCTGCCAAGATGATGAGAAAAGGATTTAAGACAGTGTATGTACAATTTTTGTTTTGGAAAGAAACCCTTTCCAGCACCCCTTCAAAAAAGTGATACTTTTACCAAAGCTTTACCACCCTTTCCGAAACACCCAATGTCTTGGTGAGCCCAGGACGCACATTCTTTCAGAAGCTGCCTAGACATTTTGATTGTCTTATTCATGCTGTTTGGAAAACCAAAATCAATCCCTTATCTTAACTATTGTCTCTTTCAGACCCTGAAGATTAATATTTATCATGCTGAGATTTGGGCAGCACCTCATCAAGCCATCCGTGGTCTTCCTGAAGACTGAGCTCTCCTTTGCTCTCGTGAACCGGAAGCCGGTGGTCCCAGGGCGTATCCTTTTGAGCAGCGCCTCGGTGATGGGCGCCCATGCTCTTGGGAAAGGCAGGAGAAGCTTGGTGCGCTTCAAACGCCAGGTAGGATGCGACGTGGGTTTATTCTGAAACCAGGCAGTAGAACGTAATACGCTTGATCGGTGTTGCAGAACTGCTGAAAACGGTTGCTTAGCAACTATGACCTTAGAGGTGAATTTCTATTGAACTTTTCACCACGGAAGATGTATAAACAACCAGGTGCTACTAAAACCATTTTAAAGTGTATCTGAGGTGGTACAGTTTAAATTTCATCTTATGCTAAATAACACATCCTGCTTCCCTTTTAATGATGTCGCTTATTTTTAGATGTGGTGACTTCTTTATGGAAGATTTTCAACTTTTAGCTAAATGTACACAATTTGTCAAATGGCAGCAGAATCCCGTATGAAGACTCTTATTTTTTGGGGGACAGATTGCTTTGATTAATTTGGGTAGGAATGGATTAAATAAACCATCTGTATAGTGCACACATTTCCTGAGGAAATAATAAAGCCCCGTGTTGTAAGTAAAATTCTCAGTTTAGAAACTGTATGAGAACTTGATTCTGCAAGATGCTAAATGTAGCTGCTTAGTGTATTTTGTAGTGTGGCACAGTGTTTTCCAGCCAATACTGTGCTGCTGTGTAATTTGTGTTGATTTCAGTAGCTGGAGGTGGAACTTTTCAGAAATACTCAAGCCTGATCACTTCATTTCCGTGAGGTCCATGATAAAATTTTAATAGGAACTCAGTTAGACAATGGCTGAAAGTGTTTTGGGAAAATCAGAAAGTCTGGAGTTGTTCTGCTTTCTTGTTCTGCTGTAGTTTTATGTTGTTTCTTTCATAGTTTAATGTATAATTTAAATTTTAGTAACCTTTAATGTATTTTTTTTTAACTCATAAATGTGTTTCTCTTGAAATATGGAACCTTCCTCTCCTCCCGTCACTTCTGTAGATTATAATTGTTCAATACAGAGCTTCTCTCTACACCTGCTTTGAACGGTGTCTGTGTTTCAGAAGTCAGATCATTTGGTTATAAATGCATGGCAAAGATGCATAGACTTTATAGAAAATTTAAAGGTGTTACTATCACACCAATTTATTTTAGTGAGTTAAATGTACAGTTCTTTTCAACTTCAAGTTCCTGAAGTATCTGATATAAATCGATGTGACTTACAGATTTGTCATTAAACATTTTAGAAGCTCTCTAAAACAGCATTACATCAGTCACTGTGAGATGCAGAGCAGTACGTTGGTATACGCATTATCAAGGTCAGAGAGTAAATAAAATGTTATCTGTACTGTGGAAGATTTAAAAACAACAGTTAATGATTTTTTTTTTCAATTAATCAGTTAAGTAAACAATTGCATCTGTTGTTAAAAATAAAGAAGAGTTATTTCAGATGAAAGATACTTGTTTTAAAGTTTTGTGAGTGTCTAGTAATGACAATTTAAGAGGCCTACAAAACTTAATTATTACAAGCTTCTTTCCTTCTTACATAATTAAAGATTATAAACTCTAGTTCTATACTTATTGCTGACTGTTTGGCAGATACATTTATTTGCTCAGGTTTAGCTTTGTTATCCCATAATGAGTATTGCAGCATATTTTATAGTGTCACATTGTTTTAATAGCTCATGTGTTGTAATATATAATGTAGTCTTTGTTTCTCCATTGAATAAATGTTCAGGTAATAAAAACCCAACCCTTTCCCTTTCTTGTTACAATAAGAAAAAATTAGAAATGATTTTGATGCAAAAGCTAGAATACAGTATGTAAAATAGAGCAATTTGCAGTTGTAAGCCTTTAAAATGTCTGTATAATGCAGCAATCATCTGGAGACCTGGCAGTAACAAGTGTATTTTCTTTGTTTTATTGCAATAATTTTATCTGCCTTGTCGTTGGTACACTTGTGACATTCCTTTTCATTTTTTTTTTCCAGTAGAAAATAAAATATTAATGTGTGTGAATTAGAGAGACAAAGGAAAACAGTTTGAAAGCCAGCTCACTCCAGGTGGTGGCTTTAATTAACTAGTAAGGTTGAAATTCCATCTTGAAACAGAACGTAGGGTTGGAGTTGTGAATTTGCTGTAATAGTTTTAAAATAAAGCTATACTCAGGAAAAAATTCAGTCGAAATGATCTCGTGGAGTTCAGTGTTCATGATTTGAGCAGTGCCAAAGAATGCTTATTCAGTTAATGCATTACAAAGTTTTGTTTGTTTATTTCCAGCTGCCAATCTTGTGAATTCAGCTTAACACTTGAAAGTCAAACTGTGCTAATAGCAACCAAGAGTAGGAATAGCAAGAACTTGGTATTCATGGTAAGGAAGGAGTTCCTCTGTTCGTGGAGAGAGCCGCCTCATTTGCCCCAGCATTAGACTTCTATCTAATGGGTGCACACTGGTCTCAGGAACCTGTTCACAATAGGATCCCTTTGAGTGATTTTTGTAGGTTCTTGAATAGGAAGTAACTGGGGTCTTACTACTGAGTAAGTGGTATCTGGCCTTCAAGTGGAATCTCCACTGTGTAAGCTAAAATATGTGTGTGTGTGTGTGACAGTAGCAGCAAACTCATTCACCTCTTTTGGCACAGACAAATGGAGAGGGACTGCTAGACATGGTCAGTGTGCAGGATTAGTGTGTGTTCCCCTCAGCACATCCAGTCCCTTTGCTGTCACATAGTAGGAAAAGGGTCAAGGCTCAGAGGTGTCTGACCGCAGTCTGCTTGAAGACATCAAATGACGCACCTCCCATGGCAAAATGAGGAGTACACACCTGCTCTGTTCTTGTACATAGTTCTAAGGGCAAGATGGGGCATCCCCGCTCCTTCTGCCTGTCTGTCTTATTTCAGAGCAGGCAGGTGCATGGTACTGGGGACAGTCTCGATTAATGAGATACTGGGGTTTGGGATGCATTTTTATGTTGATTTTCTGTTTTGTACAGAAATGGCGTGATTTTGTTTTGTTGATGCCTGTGAGTTGTTATGGAGCCATGAATCTAGGTGGGAATACTGTACGCAGTGTACATCTTAGCAGTTAGCTTGGGACTGGAGAGGAGGTGAGCTGGTTATTGTATAAGCTTGCTGGGATTTGTATGCTTATACAGGTACCAATGTTGCTTGCTATGAAAAATAGAGTCGCTGTTTCCTCTAAGTTCTGTTAGCTTGCCATCCTACAAAGAAGGATTGTGAAATAAGTCATTTGTGGCTCCCTTGAACACCTACATAATTGTTTTAGAGCAGGTAGCTATTCAATAGCCAGAATACTGCAGGGATGTCTCTATAGTCAGCAAACGCACTGTTTCTGTCACACAAAAGGCACAAGATGACCTGGATTGACTCGTGCAACCAGCGTGAGCTGAGCTTCTATTTGTCTTCATACTTAAATTATTTCATTCACAGCCTTGCCACTTCCATAGTTCAGAGCAGAAGTGTAGTGTTTTTTTAGAGAAAATACATCTGCTCTTTGACATGGACTTTTTGCTCTTTAATATGATAACAAATACTTTGTGAATGACCTACCATTTTATTGGTGTGTTCCTAGCCACACTCCGTAGCTTTACATGGTTTTGCTAACATCTTCAATGAATATGAACTGGTTTTTGTTTTTTTTTATCATTGCCTTTCTCATCGCATTGTGCAGGGTACTTGCTTTCATCTTGTGTTAAACATGAAAAATGAATTTGAACATTAGTAGAATCCATTTGGGGACTAGGACTTTTTATTATAAATAAAATTATTCATTTGTTATGTCCAATTTTTTTTCAGTAGACAAGGTATTGATCTTTGGATTTGTGTTCAGGATGCCATGAGAAGAACTAGCACAAAAGAAACAGCAACATTTGTGAATTGATTGAATGCAATATGTAATGACAGAGACAAACATCAGATCTATGGCAATACTGTATTATACAAAGCATTTTTCAACAGTTTATTGAATTGGTTATTAAAAAGAACAGGCTTTCCAGCTGGGAACAATGAGCTGAGGGTTATCAGGACTGAGCAATTTTATAGAAATTTGTGGTGGACAGTTTTGGCTCCTTCAGCAAGTGCAAATGTATGTGTGTATAATATATTAGAATAAACACTTTACAATAGCTTTTCATCTAGGGTTGATTATGAAAAGGTTTTTCCATTTAAAAAAAAGGGGGGGGGGAGGGAACAAAAAGGACACTGTTTAACTGTTGTATACTGAATTTTGCTGGACTCTTTGGTATTGCTATTTCCACAGTGATCTAGTGTTTTCCACCAGGAAGTATTCTGATTGTGGGGAACAGACCATGTATAAAACCCCAAAGCATGTGATATTTTCTGGCAACTTCATCACTATATGAAGTTAATGGTCATTATTTGTTGCCAGTGTGTTGTACTCTGAGTTACTGCAGCTTGTTTCTTTTATTAATGAGTAGAAAAAAGATTAGTTGAACCAGATGCTCCTTTGAAGACTTGATAACACCCTAAGCTGCAGTGCAAGTGTTCTGGGTCTATTGCATGGGTGGGGTGGTATCCAGGGTTATGCAACGTAAGAACAGTATCTGCTTTGTTGTACGATTTGTCTGTGTGGGAGCTTCCCTGTCATACGCTGGCAGAACTGCCATATTACTTGAGATTGACATAGTCTGTGTTGTCAGAAATACTGTTGCAATGCTGTTCATAAAAGATTTACAGTTAAAAAGAAATATTCCTTTTAATTAGTATTGTTTGTTAATACATTTTAAAAGTAATTTTTAATTTAGTTACAATGTTGCCAGAATTTCCATTGAAGGTAGGACACTGGCTCTGGAAAGAACAGTAGTATTCTCTCACAAATTTCTGTATGAAATTTTAATTCTTCATAAAGTTACGGAGCTGCTGTTTATTGTGATTTAGTTAGTTTGTACATTGCACATTTATCACATCTGTATTTATGCTACGTAATTATGAATTTTATGGGTTTTAGCCTAAACAAGTGTTAATATTTGCCATAAAACTAAGATTTAGAAGATAAAATTCAGTTATATTGCAGAATATATAAATTTACATTTACATATTGCAATAATGTACACTGCACTGTTACGACTACACATTATACATATTCAGCCCTGTGGGAAAGTACTCCTTAGTGCTTGTTACAGAAGCTTTGTATGCATTACTATCATTATTAGTCTGCTTTAGCACAATGTGAAGGAGCAGTCATGCTCCTGTTAACTCTTTGCTGAAGAGCTAAAGATAAGGGGTTTTGGTAAAGACTTTGTAACCTAAATATGATGCTGGAGATAGCAAGGGAATCACTTGGAGACAGAAAATGTTGTTTGGTATGATAAGGAGTGAGGTACTTATGAATTTCTCAAAATGTCTAGTAGCTTTAGAAGAAGAGAGGACTAGGAAGAGGATGAAGTACTTTCGCTGGTGTAGGAAAGACCTTCTGAACGGGAAGAACAGATATAAATGATATTGTGTGAAAATGTGGAGTAAGTATAGAATATATTTATTCATCAGGAATACAGAATAGATTCAGACTTTCTGTATTGTCAGTGTTTGATAAAGTATTTTTGGGATACCAGACTGAAGCTGTTGAGCATCAGTGGAAAGTCCCAAGTTTTTTTTTTTTCCTCAGATCCCAAATAAAGCTGTTCTTATGAGTCTCCTTTACATGAGCAGTCCAGATCCCTCAAGTAGGACTTGCACAAAGAAGAGTCAGAAAAACAGTTCATATGCTTAATAATTTTTAGCTAATTTAAACTATTTTGTGCAGAGGGTAAGGAGTGGGACTGCACCCTTGGCAGCAGCAAGCCAGTAGATCAGCTTCACTGTATTCTTAAGCTACCTTCTGCGAAAAAGGTTCTCCTCAAACAACCCAAAGAATGACTGCTCTGCTCTGTGTATGCAAACCACTTGAATTTACTGGTGATAGAGGCCAGTTAATTATCTCAGGGCTGGAGTCATTTTGTTTGCAGTCTACAAACAAAGAGATGGTGTTTGACTCGCATTAAGAAATGCTGCTTTTGAAGATAATAGATTCAGGGCACTCCGCACAAAAGCTTGTGTGTCTGTCTTCGCTGTGGGGATGGAGTTCAACTGTGTCATTTGGTCTGATAAAAATACTCTCTCTCTCTTCAAATCTTGTCTTGCTAGAAAGGTGCTTGCTCTTGAAGGAAAATGTACTTCACCATAAGGATCTACCTATCCTGTTTGCATTGTTACAGCTGCATTAATCTAATGGTGTTGATGAAAATCCCATTCTAAAGGCTTTGTGCCAGTATTTTAAATAGAAAAGAAATAATGAATCTAATGAAATCAGAAGTATTTTTTGCTGATTTTTAAATGGAGAAAGTTACCAACTAAATTACTCATTTGTGTGCATTCAGCAGATTAGTAATTAGAATTTCTCAGATTGTAGCACAACCTGCATTGGAAAAGGTATTAAAAAGGCTGTCTTAAGGCTGCATCTGGGAGAGGCAGTAGCTCCCAGGTTGGAGCCTGGTGTATCTTACTAAATGCTGTGGAGGGACGAGCAGTCTCTAATTAGTGATGTGTTCAGCTGGTCTTCAAACCTAGCTGTATGGAGAGCAACGAGATCTCTGAAAAATGGGCTTGTAAGCTGTGTGTCATAATAGGTTGGATCTGTGCAATTAAATTTCTCGGCTACATTGCTAACACATGCTGAAATTCAGCTAAGAAATTCCAATTCCATTTTCGTCTAATCCCTTTTATTCCCCTGTTTGTCGTCACCAGTGTTTGGAACTTATAAATGACTTAAAGAAAACCACACTATGTATGAACCTCTCTACTGCTTTGTGTGTTTCAGGGGCACTCACTGTACAGTTTTGAAGGTGTGTAACTAATATATGTCCTCTAAAAGTGGAACTGCTTGCTACCTGCTTTCTTCCCAATGTTGTGATTTTTGTTTTTATAAAGTAATTGTTGAGACCCTGTTTTATATGAAAGCAGCTTATTTTTTCATGGTTGAAAATATTTAATTAAGTTTACTTGCATATTTAAAATTATTTCACCATGTGCTAGGTTAGGTACAGCCTCCCATTTTATCACATTTATCTTCATTAACAATTTGCAAAGCGTATTATCATTTTCACATTGACTTACAGCTATAGTTTTGTAGTAGCTGATTTAGTGAATTTACTTTGAGGTTCCTGTCATTGAGGTGACAGAGATATCTGGAAAAAAATGTTTACCCATTCTTATTTTAGCATGGCAAGAAACTTGACTAAATGTGTAGTCGGAAAATCTTCATCCTAAGGAGCTGGAAGAAGTCGAGTTTGAAAGACAGAGGAGCAAAGCTATGTAGAAGGAAGTGAAATTAAGTGGTAGCAAATTTTTGTATGAAAAGTGGCAGGGAAACTGAAGTGGGATTCAGAAAAGGTAAAATGAGTGTTTTCTTTGAGGTTTAACACCATAATTGGCATTCGTGTTTAAGAAACTGTGAAGTCTTGTTCTTAAATAGTGACAACTTTTAGTCCAGCAGTTATTTTCTCGTCTAGTTCTTGTGACTTAATCCCAGTCAGCAGTTTAGCTCTGCAGAGCCGCTCACTCTCCCCCAGTGGGGTGGGGGAGAGACTTGGAAGGGTAAAAGTGAGAAAACTCCTGGGTTGAGATAAAGACAGTTTAGTGGGTAAAGCAAAAGATGCAGGCACAAGCAAAGCAAAACAAGGAATTAATTCACTCCTTCTCATCCTCAGGTGAGTATTCAGCCATCTCCAGGAAAGCAGGGCTCCATGATGTGTAATGGCTAATTGGGTAGACAAATCCCATCGCTCTGAACATCCCCCCATTCCTTCTTCTTCCCTCCACTTTATACGCTGAGGATGATGTTGTATGGTGTAGGATATCCCTTTGGTCAGTTGGGGTCTGCTGTCCTGGCTGTGTCCCCTCCCAGCTTCTTGTGCAGCTTCAGCCTGCTTGCCGGTGGGGTGGGGTGAGAGGCAGAGAAGGCCGTGGGTCTGTGTAAGCACTGCTCAGCAGTAAAGAAAACATCCCTGTGTTGTCAACACTGTCTGCAGCACAAATCCAAAACATAGCCTCATACTAGCCACTATGAAGAAAATTAACTCTATCCCATCCAAAACCAGCACACCATTAGAGAGCAAATTTGTAATTGGTGTGGTTATTGAACAAACGTGTATTTTTATCCTTTATATCACATCAGTAAATCCAAACAAACTCAACAGCTTTATATGGGTGGTAGATAACAAATACAAAGGAAGTGTTTGTTGCCGTTACAATTTTGCCACTACAGAAAATTTAGGTGCCTGCATCAATAGTAGATAACCGTGTAGCTTTGCATTCAGGTACCGATTTCCATGAACTTTATAAAAGAAAGGTATAAAAAGAATTTTTCTTTCCCCCTCAGGACATAACAGGTTTTAAATTCAGCTTTTTTTCTTCTTTTAAGTAGTTTCTGGCTAATGAAGGAGATGACAGTTACAAGCTGTTCCTGTTACAGTTTTGTGCATATCTAGGACCTTTTGTCCTCAATGTGGCTGTCAGAATATGCAGCACACACACAGTTAGCTGAGTCTGGGCGAGGTATTGCATGGCTTGCTCTTATGGCAGAATATAATTAAAAGAGGTGATTGGAATACATGATTATTCATAATATATGTCACACAATTACCATAAGTAATACAATACATGCAAAATCTCCATTTGTAATGAAAATAGATTTGTTGGAAAGTCAACTGGAAATTTCATTTATTGCTTATTGTTTCTAGCATATTGGAATATTTTGTGCTATTCAGTGTAATACAACTATGTGTTTTCACCAAGTACATATTTTTGAGAAGCATTTGGTATGAATTTCTTCTTGCAACTCCTAGGACCAGATCTAGGGATAAAATGTTAAACTGTCGTCTCTTCTGTTTGCTGTGAAGAGCCTAGTATTTTTCTGTTGAAAGGTACATTAATATTCTTGGTGTCCTATAATTATAATCTAAAGAAGATATTTTAGAATTTCACAAGTAATCATCTTTGTACTCCTTATACTTAAAGGACTTCTGTTGTGGTTTAACCCCGGTTGATAACAAAGCACTGCACAGCCACTTGTTTACTCCCCCCAGTGGGATGGGGAAGAGACTTGGAAGGATAAAAGTGAGAAAAACTCATGGGTTGAGACAAAGACACTTTAATAGGTAAAGCAAAAGCTGCGCATGCAAGCAAAGCAAATCAAGGAATTCATTCACTCCTTCCCATTAGCAAGCTGGTGTTCAGCAATCTCCAGGAATGCAGGGCCCCATCACATGTAATGGTTACTTAGGAAGACAAATGCCGTAACTCCAAACATCCCCTCCTTTCTTCTTCTTCCCTCTGCTTTATACGCTGAGCATGATGTCATATGGTGTGGGATATCTGTTTGGTCAGTTGGGGTCAGCTGTCCCAGCCGTGTCCCTCCCAGCTTGTTGTGCAGCCCCAGGCTGCTTGCTGGTGGGATGGGGCAAGAGGCAGAGAAGGCCTTGGCTCTGTGTAAGCGCTGCTCAGCAATAAAGAAAACATCCCTGTGTTATCGACACTCTTTGCAGCACAAATCCAAAACATAGCCTCATACTAGCCACTATGAAGAAATTAACTCTATCCCATCCAAAACCAGTACAACCTCCAACAGTGAAGAAGGGTAAAAATGGCATGCCATGTACACAAAAAGTAAGTGGGAATGCTCTCTAAACATACAGAAATGAAGGAATAGTGCACTGTGTGGCGTGTCATCCTAGTACCTTCTCCAGGGCATAATAATGCCGTAGTCTGATCTCTTCAGACTTACTTGGTGTAGATGTCAGTCCTTTGAGAGAAATCCAATTTATTGTATTCCCCCAGTGAGTGCAGGCACAGAGGTCTGAATAGAGTCATGGTACCAAAATGGATTTCTTCAGAGGCAGCTTAAGGAAAACTGTTGACAGATGGAATGTTTTGAACACAATTGCTTTACTCTGAAGCAGTACTAGACTTCTGGATACCTGTGCAAAATAACTGAGTTTTGAGATGCAAGGTCCCAACTCTGTTGGGCTTTACCCCTTCTGGCATCTCTTGTTTCTTAGGTGGGGTAAAGTCCTTCCCTCCCTCTTTTCCTCCTCTCCATCCCCATAGCACAGCTAACTCATGCCCAGTGGCATGCTTTCCTCCACTGCCTGCTCAGGAAGGTAGCACATACAGTGTCTCCTACTTTGCTGTCTGCCCAAAGCTGCTCAGCTATGCTCTTTTGTTTGTTTAGGAAATGGTTTCATCTGTGAGTTTGAAGTGGTAGGTGAGACTATCAATGACAGTGATTGCAAACGGCCATACAAATGCTGTGCAGAACTTCAGCTGAGGGTCAAGTGCACCTTCTCTGAGCAAGGTAATTGGGTAAATTATGTTTTAATAAGTTGTCTTGTGTAAAATCAAATATGAACATAGCAGACAATGGAGGCTTTGTTGTAAAGTGAGGCTACAGTAGGAAATGGAGTGCATAATTCATTGATACAGATGTATTTCACTGTATCACTCATACCGTATCTGGGTTTCTAAGGCTGCACAAGTGTGTATAGTCTGTTATTTATTTGCTAATGTATATTACTTTTTGCTGTTTCTTGTAACCTGCTGACTTCTGCTGTTTCTGATCAAAACTTATAAACCTCAACACCTCTCAGAGTGAGCTCTCTTGAGCAGATGTTCATGTTGTACAATAGAAGTTGAAAATTCCCCTACTGATACTCTTTGGTTTAACATCATACTGCATTCAGATGAGTGACCTCTCTACAGAAGCTGCCTAAGAGCAGTGGTTTTGTTCAGGATTTGTTATCTTTATAAGTTAATAATTGGGAATGCACTGAGATGACCTCGTTGCTGTTTGTTTTGTAAAAATGGAAATTGTGTGCAATGAGTATGAGTTTAAACAAGCAAATTTGGAAGTTCTGCTTTTTATGCAGTCTGGTCTGATGAACTTTGTGTAGCTGAATACAAGGTTTTGCTCTGATGTGTATGTAAAATTATAACTATTTATGAATGTATTTTACAAATGTATCATTGAGTGGTTCTGTATTTCTTTTTCTGTGAAAGAAGGTAGAATTTGCCTGGTTGCAGGGAAAGAATATATGACACAGATTATATATTTATATTATGCCATAGAAATTAACGTTGCCAGAATTTAGGCATTCCAGTTGAGTCACTATAAGCACGCATTTCAGAAACACTTTCTTAGGCTCAGTTTTGTTAATGATGGTTCAATTGGAATACAATGTAGCTCATTTGGTATGTAGTTCACTTGATTACATTCATACTCCAAGGATAAAGTTGAAAAGAAATATTGTAAGGATGTAGTTCAGTAAATAAATGGCATTCAGAGCCCAATTGCAAAAATATTATGTTTCTGTTGATACTATTGAATTTGAAATCGTGTGTGATTTGGGGAACAAGAGGAAGAAGGGAGGAATACAGAAAGGGGAGAGGGAAATAGGTTACTATTTACCTCCTTATTTAGACCTTTCAGGTGCATCTGGGTGGTGTTTACACAGTTATACAGCTTCTTTACAGCACGCTGCTTATTTTTCCCTTCTTTTTTGGGGGGTGCGGGAAATAATTTCATGCAGCATCTTGATTTCAGAAGCTTTAAGAGCTCAAAATGTAGTGGGACATGTGACAACAGTACAAGATTTTAAAAGAAGTTGATAGAATGTAAGATATTACCAGAGAAAGGTGAAAAATGAGTTGATCATACCTGCCTATGTGGGAACAAAATTTCCAGGAATAAAAGTCCTAGACTAACAAAGGTATTAATAAGAACTATAGCTGTAAATTTGAAGCTGGAGATAATATGAACTCTAAGCAGTGATTTTTTTTTTTTTTAATATTAAGAGTAACTTGGTGACTGAAATACATTGCTGGAGTTGAGGAGCATGTGCTATTATTTGGTACTTTGAAATCAAGATTGGACTTCTCTTTAAGGATAATAGAAGCTATTATCTTCATGGAGGAATGATAATGATGGAATCTGTGGGTTGACATGGAAATCAGAATGGTTGATCGTTGATCTCTTTCTCTCACTGGCTGAGTGATGTGGATGTTGGTGGGACAACAGTGAGCCGTGACATTTTTTGCCATTCTGAAGTCTTCAAAATGAACTTTCATTTTCTTTAGAAGAAAGATTGACATAAGAAGGAAGGAAAAGATGTGCATTAGGAATTGAAGATAATTGGATAACCTTGCAAAGGAGAGGTGGGTATTCTTTTTGAAGCAGTATCATTTAACTTCGAAAATAGTGATGGAGAGTTACAAATAAAGCAGCTCTGTTGACATGCAGTTTGATATTTCTGCCAGGAACTTGAAAAGAAACATAAAGTTACATTATTGCTAGCTGTCTATTAACAACTGATTTAAAATATGTTAAAGTTCTGCTGAACTTACGTATTATTGATTGTATTTCTTTGTCTGAGCACTTCTGTGAATTGCATTCGATGTATAGCAAAATCAAATTAGTTTAAATTGCATCTGCAAAAAAGATCAATGTTTTGGGATTTTCATTTTGCCTGTTCATAAGGACATAGCAGGATACCTCTGCCAAGCATTACTATCTGTTGCACGTTTGGGTGCAAGGGCCACCAGCAAAGTTGAAAACAGTCTGACACTTTCTTGTTAGCGCTGAATGCCTTGTGTCTATTGCGGATTGTTCTATTGCAGTTTTTGGCAGAAAGTCCACCTGTCGTATTTGCAAAACGAAATTTTGTGTGTGTGTGTCCCCGCCAATTACTTCAGCTCGAGTAGTGCAAATGAAAGACAAAATGAAAGCAAGCTTTTTAACATACTCCATGTTGCACAGCTGCATTGTGGTGGAGGGGAGTAACATTGGGAGTGAAAATTTTCTAAGTACTTTGAAATTGAATCAATGTATTTTTCAAATGATTCTCCTTAAAAAAATTTTAGTGAGAGACTTCAGACCTGGCTGTTTACACTGAGTTGCATAGGATCTAGTAGAATAATGCAAGAAGGCTTTTTTGGTTGTTTGGTGGTTGTTTTTTTTTCCTTCAGTCATTTCGAATGCATGTAAAACGTGGAATTGCCACTCTTCTTGGGTAGTAGGAAGACTTAAAAAAGAAAAAGCCAGCTAATTAGTATCCAGTTATGTAGAAGGATGCTAATGACATCTCTGCTCAGTTAATGTTTCCCTACTATGACCCTATCAATATTAATAAAATAAGTTATACTTGCTTGGCGTTCAACAAAAATTCTGAATTTGACCTGGAGAAAGTTCATCACAAAAAAATTGTGGAGTCATACAATTCTATTTGTATCTTAATCTGAAAACAGAGACATTGATGGAACACTGCTGATTTAGCATAATATTTTGCTGAGGTTATTTTAGCTTAACAAACAGTGAAAGTATCCCCTTTTCCTTTCCAGTTCCTTAACACAATAAAATGCAATGCATTTAATATCGATTAAGACTTGCTTATAAATACCGTGTGGTATTGAATCATCTTTTTTAAATGTGGAGAAACATACTTCTTATGTGAAGACTGGGTATTAACTGAAAGGATCTGATGCAAACAGAAATCAAAAACCAAGAAACAGCTTACAAAAGCGTTTACATATTCAGTTGAAAGAGAAAAATAGGAAAAAATTTTGAACTGAACTGCTTTCCTTAATGCTTATAACATCTAACTTAGTTTTTATTGTATAGATCAACTAGTCTTCTATTGCTTAATTTTCTTGGTTTTTTTGCACAGTTAAAAGTTGGAGGAAATATTTTAGTTTGGTTATAATCAACAATAATGGAGCTGGTGCAGATCTTATTCAAACTGGAGCACCACAGAGAGAACAAATTATTCTGTGTTTGTTAGCCATATCAGGCTCGGGTTAGCCTCTGAAGATGCCTTGCATGGAAATAAGGAGTTTTATGTAGGGAGCAAGGGGCTGTAGCACAATGTGTAGATAGGTATTTCTATGCTGTGCTCCTTCACCTGCGTGTAAGGTTCTCTCTTGTGATGATTTTTTTTAATAACATTTATTACACCTTTATATACAAATCTTAAACTTGTTTGACCCATTTTTAAACTACGGGGACAGAAGATGGCAAGATGAAATTTGTTTTTTTTCTGTAAATGTGAATGATATACTTAATCCAAATGTGTAGTCAGAGTCGAGGTCAGACTTTATTCATCCTTAAACAAGAAAAATCTCATCCATTTATATGGCATTCACAACAGCATTTTTTTGTTTTAGTCTAACCCCGATATGTAGTATGGATTCTTTATTCTAGTTGATGACTGTATTTTTTTCAACATTCATTGGTCTCTTAGAAGCCCATGGATTTATCTGCTCCTTCATGTATGTTATACTGCTTGCAGAGTAGAGGATAGTCTGTAAAACTAACTGCTAAAATTAGGAAGGTTTTTTGTGTGCAAATCAAATGGATGATATGTATGTAAGTGCCTTAGTTCAGAATTGGTAGAATTATACGTGGGATGTATTTGGAAGTGTAATGGGGCTTGATCCTCCTAAATTAAGTAACAGGATGCATAATAATGGGTATTTTGGTATGAAATGGAAACAAAGGGTCTGGGACTGCTAAATGAAAGAGAAAAAAATTATTATTTTAACCAACCAGTAGAAAGGCAAGGGCCCCTTCTGTGCAATGGTTGGATTGCTGTTATGCCTATGTATTCCAAAAAGCTACTCCTTTTGAGATGTTCCTCCATTTTTCCCAACACATGGTGGAAGAGGAAGGTCGGGGAAAGGCAATGATGTGCAGTCCAGCTTTGAGTGTTTTGTCAGATCCTTCTAGATCTTTAACTGTCACATTGATGGTACCTGAATGAATTTAGCTTTGTACTTCAGCTAAAGTGTTGTCCATAGGGGATCATTTTAGATTGCCTACAAGATATCAGACTAAAGAATATAATGTGATTTGAAGATTGTGGTTTGTGATGATTGAAAAGGCACAGAGAGATGCTCTATTTGTCTTTTTAAATAATGAAAGTTGAATCAGGATTGTCATCTGATCTGTCAGAGGATTCAGCAGCAATAACTATCTTCCATCTCATTACTTCCCCTTCCCTTCTGAAACTTTTTAATCTTTGCAAGAAAAATTGTCAACTGTTGTAGATCTGAAGTGTTTGTTGTGCCCGTTTACTGCACAAGGTAAGGATACATACTTACTTTTAAAACCTCTTCACTGAATTGGTCATTATGTGAGATGATATCGCTCCCAATTGTCATAGGGACCTCCTATGTTCCTTATCCCTGCAGGTTTGAAGAGGAAAAATAATGACTTACCTAATCTAATTATGTTTTTAATTCAAGTGGTTTTTTAAAATGGTGGTTAAGGTTTTTTAAGCTGTATATGTTTGGTGGTTTAGTTTTTCAAAGCCATTGCTGAGATTATGATCAGTGACTCCTGTGATAATTATTCCCACTTGCAGGCAGGAAGAGGGCAGTTTCATTAGCTTCAAAAAGATCAGCATTTGTCCTTCTTTAAGCAAGATGTGTGTTCCTGTTATTCTTCACGCTATACCAGTTGGTCAGTAGTCACAGATTGTTGTCCATTTCTATCCACAAACAAGGGCAGAAGATAGCTTAAGAGTAACATACTCTTAAACCTAAGGAATTTGAGAATATTTTCCAGTTGGAATCCAGGTATTTGGGAACACGTTACCTTTAAAACTATGTATTTAAAAGTACTTCATTTAAAAACTAATAATGCCAGTACAAATACTGGACAGAAAAGGAAGCATGGAGGTATAATAGTATTTTGTGTTTTTTCTCATGAGAAACAGCAAACGTTTGACTGCCCTGCTGTTGTAGGGCTGAGGAGGTTCCCTGTGGGTTCCTTGTCCTCTAGTCTTGGAGTGCAATGAAAGCCAGCAGACTTGTATAAACCTAATGTTATTCCAAATCTTGAATCTAATTTTTGTTCGTTGTCATTTGAGCTGCTGCACTCTGCAAAGCCTCTGCTGTCAGAGCCACAGAATTCTGAATATCTGCTTAAGAAGGTCCTTTGTGACTTCCTAATTATATTTCATGACAGTCCTGCTTTGTTGAGTATAATAATGAAACGGAAAACTTTCAAAATTAGTTTTAATGTAAACATATAATATATGCAACACAATGATAAACCTTGAAAAACTGCCATTCACACTGAGTAATTAAATATCATTACCTTTAGTTACTACTGGATTGTCTGTTAAGTAAAAGCAAGGATAAATATGCTGCATATACTGAAAGCAATTCAATTTGCCCAATTAGCAAAGTTTAAGATTGATTTCAGAGGCATGTTTCATCTTATGACATTAGTTGCTGTGTGCCTCTTGGTGTAAAAAATGTTAGCCTTAAAATGTTTTTCCTTTTTATATTGTTGAGGCTTAATTTAACTCTGAAACTTTCTCTGCAGATTGAGTTGAAAATTAAGTTTTAAATAATCATCCCATAGAAAAGGAAAAGGCAGTTGTCATCTTTCCGTCATGATCCTTGGAATTAGTTGTGCTGGGCAGACTGAATACTGAGGATGTAACATTGTGTGCTGTTTTCTTTAGAGATATTTGTAGAGTCTAGTGCCTTGAGTCTACTCTGTTAGAAACCGATGCCCAAGGCTTGGCCTTCACCACTGTGCAGTATTTTGTAAGAAGGATGCAATGGTGCATTTGGCACTGACAAAGGGAAGTAGAAAAGTAATTAATTGGGTTGACTCTGCAGATGACAGTCTAGCTTAGCTCACTTCAGAATATAAAAATACCCCAAATGATGGACATTTGGAAGTAGTTTCCAATTACTTGAAAATGTCTTTTACTCAAGCCGTAGAAAGAGTGAGGAAAAACTCCAAAACTGGAAAGCTGTTATTGCTTATTTCCCAGTTCCCCCCAATACCTTTTGTCAGCCAGGAGATATTTAGAACAGTGAAAGAACTGGTAATCTGAAGGAAGGCAGTATTTTTTCCCATTTTTTCAGAAAGCTAAGATAGATAGCTTAGTGAAAAAAAGATAATTAAATAAATGCTTTAGATTATCTAGGTCTATATGATAGCGGTAATTAACCCAATTAACATGTTAGATTTATTCTCCAAAACTATATTGGTTTGGTTGTTTGAACTGTGTTTCTGTAAATTAGAGGTGCCAACATACATACATCGCCCTATAAGTGAGGCTAAGCTAATATGGAGAAGGAAGCCCTGTTACTTAGGTCGTTTTGAACAGAATTCTTGGAGCTTTTTTGAAACAAAATAATTTTTTAAGAATAAGCAAGCATTAATTCCTTTTTTGAACTGACCTTACAAATCTGATTTGCACCAGTGAAGTCATCCCACATAGCTTGTGAATGCACTGTGCCAAGTTGTGGGGGCAGGAAGGGAATCTTTTTTTCCTGTAGTGTGTGATTGCTTTTTCTCCAGTTTCGTACGTGATGGAGTTGATTTTGTTTGCTTAAAATCACATTGCCTATCAGTGGTTCAAGCTAGAAAAAGAACTGAAGAACTCAGCTAGTGTCTGCTGTAATCTAATGAATTTGCTTCTTTTCCTGTACGTAAAATACTGTAATGAATTAAAGAGAATCTGATGAAAAGGTTGGTTTGGTCTATTAATATTAGACTCAAAAACTCGTTTAGGAAGCAGCCAATTTGTAGCTCAGAGGAAAGTTGCATTTTACTAAGTCTTTTATAAGCTGGTAAACTACATTAATCTAACAAAGGTCTTGTCCCTACTTGTACTTTTTGTGGATTTTAAACATATTTTTCCTTCTATTAATCTTTATATTTTTCTGCCTATTGTGTGTTTCTCATTTAGAAGATTGTGGTTGAGTGGAGATGTTCAGTACAATCACAAAGGCTATGATTTCTTAAAAAGTCTGCCTAAATCAATACATAACTTCTGATGGCTACTTAATGACTGTCGTAGAAACGCTTACTGTTTTTCTTTTTATTGTCAAGGAAAATGGCTTTGATGGGAGGAAAAAAAAGAGCTGTATTCATGCAAAACAAGTCTTTTAGATTACTTGCCATAGTAGATTGTTAGTAAATGTTTACACTGATAGCCTGAGGTGAGCTTAATGGTTTTGAATATTAGGTATTAATACAGTAGTACTCTTCTAATGCCACACTTGAATATGCTTCTTTCTTTTTTCTTATGACGGTTTTGATCCACCACAGCAGATTTTGAATTCTGTTGAGATATACTTTAAATCATTGCTTTCAAGAAGAAGAAAACATTGCTGACAACAAAATTTATCTTCTTTTTTCCTGCCTGTTTTCTTACATAAATATTATATTGTCACCTTGTGTACAGATAGCTCTAGTCGATCAGTTTCCTATATCAGTTATGGCTCTGTATTTGAGCCCTTTTTGGGATCACTAGGAAGTAACTCACAGTAACACAGTAGAAAATATGATGAACTTTCTTAGACTGTGAAAAACATTGTGTTTAGGTGTATCAAGAAAACTCATTTTACATCAGGATTTGACAGAGCTGAAAAACTATTGTTTGAACTTTCAATATATTTCATTGTCACAAATGAATATTCAAAATCATAATCCTTCTTTTAAATGGAGATGCATCACATAAAATCTAAAATCTAAATGGTACGTGCTAGTTTCATTTGGAAGTATAATTAAGGTGTATAATGTCATTTAACTGTTTAATGAACTCTGCATAATGTAATGGAATACAAATATTTGACCTTCCTGACAGTGACTGATGGATTGAAGTTGCACAGCATGATATCATTAGAATGTCAAATAACATCATTATTCATGATTATCAGGAATTATTCAGGTGAAATGGCAAATGTAATGGAAAGCTATTATTTGTGTGTGGGCCGCAGATTGACTTTCTTTGTCAGTCCCGGTCTCTTGATGATACAGGGGGAAGATACTCAGATTTATTGAGCTACAAAGAATTAATATTATAGGTTAAATAAATGTCAATAATATCAGAAAAGTATTTTCAGTAGGTCAGGTCATGTATGAAGTGTCTAAGAGTAACTACTAGTGATAATGTTTTAACTTCTATTCTACTTCTACCATTGCTAAATATTGAAAACAACTTTAGATTACAGGGTTTTGCAGCATAAGACTATATCAATAATCACAGCTTTCTGGGTGACATTTGTTATCAGTAGAAAGAAAAAATACCATACAGACTGCGTGCAGTGGAACTGCAATTTCACCCTCTGTTCTCAGAAGCCTAAATGCAGAATCCAGACTTCTGTTCCAAGAGGTCATTGTTTAGAATTTAAACTGAAATCACAACTATGTTTTTTTCCTTCACTTAAACTTTTAAACAGGCCATCCAGATGCCTAAAGCTGAGCACACTCTTATGCAGTTTGTTGAATTATGGCCTATAGAAATAAGGAGTCACCAGTGTTGATTTGTGTAAGGTCTTACACCTGAGATATGAATGAGCTGTGAAAATGAATTTTGCCTATCAGGACAAAAACTGTAATAATGTTTTACGACATGCTTTCTGCTGGATCTGAGTCATGCCAAAAGATAATTTTGAGGTCCTGACTAGCCGCGTTGCTCTTGTCAGTGGGAGGTGGCATGCTCAAGAAGTGGCTGAAGGATCTGCTGCTACGTTCACAGAGAAAAAAGAATGAAGCTGAAAATTATTTAACTGGCTGCACAGAGCAACAAATTTTCTCAGAACTCCTGGAGTTTCCATAGGATTTGGAGGAGTCTATAGTGCGTATTTGGCATACAAATTGGCTTTTATTAGTGAGAGGTGATCTATAGATAGGACAGCGGCTGCAGCATGGTATGGCCAAGGGCGGAGCAAACGCAGAGTTAACAGGAAAGCTGTGCAGAGGCAGTTGCATGCCATGCTGTAGGATCACACACCTTTATGTCATTTTTATGTTGAGACAGGGTTGTGCCTTGGCTTTGGGTTATATGGCAGGTGCTCATAGCTTTATTCAGGGTTAGGTTTCCCTACTCACTTCCTAGCACAATTACTACTTCTGTGCTTTGAAGCTTTAAAAAAGCCACGATGGACCATGATAGATGGCCAAGACTAGCAACCCTCCTAATTCCTATTGGCACTTAGGTAAATACATGCCATCTGGAGATATCGAAACAATTGCCTTGAAGTACTCTTACGGTTTAACCACATGTAGCATGGAGTTTAGTACGATTGGCCTTTGTCTTTCTTTGTTGTTGAATTTTACAAATTCTGTTCAGGTCTGTACAGCCTCAGCTGAAATGTTTCTTTTTTTTTTTTTTTTTCCTCCTTTTTTTCTTCCCTGTAGATGTACTCAAAGTAATTTGGAGTGCTTCTTGATTTGTATATTAAACCTAAGTCACAATACTTATGATCTGATTTACCTTTTGTTCATGATGCAGAAGTCCTAAAAACAGGCTGGAGTTGGCAGCTTGGGAATTTATGTGAAAGCATATTTTCTCTTAAGTCTCTGTACGATGTAAATGTGCTTGAATGGGCTAACAGGAGGCTAGATGATTTCCAATACTTATTTTCAGGCTGTTAAAAACTTTTGAATTTTCTTTTGCTCCCTGCTGCTTTGGGCTTCTACCTCAATCAACAGGTTTCAATCTCACTAGAACTCCCACTTCACAAGTTGTCAAATGACTGCTCAAGCAGTAAATGGAAGGCTTAAACATGGTGTGTGCATCTGATCTGCATTACCAGGGAGCTGAGAAGTAGCCTATCCTTGAGTGCGCAAAAGATGATGAGACATAGCCCTCTACCGATTGTGAAAGTCTGGCAATGGGGAAGAGAGTTATTGAAGATGTTATTGTTGCCATATTTTTTTTTCCTTTTTTAAGCACTGGAATACAGTTTCAAAACTTTGATGGAGTTTGCCAGTTTTTCATCCCTTTAGCAGCTGGATGGGCAATCTGTTACAGACCCAAGGAGCTGCACATACAACAGTGGTATGGCTTTGTAGCAGAACGAGAACAGTGTTTAGCAGATGCTTGCAAGTTACATTGTGCACTCCTCTGAATACAGAGGCTTGCAAAGCAGTTCCAGAAGAAAAATTCCCCTGCCAGCAAACGACAGGGCAGAGCCTAGGGCTGCGACCCTGGTCGTGTATACAATGTAAACAAATTCCTATGCGATTTTCAGAATCATGTTCTGTTATCTTATTGCACTTATCTTAACAGAACTGAATAAAATAAATACAAAAGAGCAGTAAAGGTGGTGCTGATTTGCCCTTTGTGTACTGCTGTGATTAGTCCTTATTGATTTAAGCTCATCCTGTTGATTCAAATGAGGTCACTTAGTAAAACTAGCTTGGAGTAAGACTTTGTAGGAGCAGATGCTGTATTTAAAATGTTATTCTTGTTACATAAAATTTTATGAAATCTGAATAAAAACCAAAAGACCTTACTACATGTTAATCTCTTTGGTTACACATTTATAATTTATTCTAAATAAAAGGAATGATGTATGTGCAGGGTCAATACATTAATGTTTCAGAGATTCAACTGTCTTTCCTCAGTGAGGTTATCAGTTTGGACTAAACTTGCAAGTAAAGAAGTAGAAAGGATTTTGTATGTGAACGACAGTGAGCATTTCTCATGCATGTATCATGATAACATTTAAATGTTATTGTTTATCTTCAGACTGGAAGGATTCCTTGCCTAGTTTTAACCAGATTTGGCAGAGGGGCAGAGTGTATGTCAAAAGTGAGTAGGCAGCAGAGTGGAGGAGATAGTAATGGTGACCCAAAGTGAAGATTTTACAGGGTCTTGCCTTTTATTAGGCAGTAGAGAAATCCTACTAAACGGATTCCCTGAGGCATAAATCTATATGAAAAAGGTTTGAGTTTGGGTTTTTAAAATTATTTCCACTGCTTGTAAAACTCTTTGTTTATAATATCGTTAGTGATATAGAAATTAAGTAAGTGTGTTCCTATTTAAGAATAATATTTCTCTTGAAGTCTTTTAATCACACTATAACTTAAAATATACCTGTACAAAAATGTAATTCAGATATGCAGATACTCCTGGTATTGTTTATCAGGCACATGTTTAATTTTTGGGAATCTGCAGCACCAGTACAATATAATTTAATTTAGCTGATTCCATTCTCAGGTTTGCTGCTTTAGTCCAATACCTTGTGCAGATGTTATCTTGCATGGCAAGAAGGGGAAAATTGAAATGGATTACAATGAACTTTAATGAATTATAATTACTTGTATTCACAACATATATTAAAGTAGCAATAGCTTTCTGAGCCGTTAGCATTATAGGAGCAGATCTAAATTCTACAAGGGTGCAAAGATTTCTTATTGGCTCAAACTGCATGATAAGAAAAACTGAGTGGTGATATAGAAAACAAGTACGAGGTTTAGGTTTAGTCTTTTATCCTTTGAAGTGCAAGTAACTTGGGTTTTATATATTTGCTTAATGTATATGACTTTACTTAAAAGAAGACTTGAATGACTGTACTTAAAAGAAGACTAATCATGCCCAAGTGTCCTAAGTGGTGTCCTTTATCTCTTTTTGCCGAGTCTTTGCTTTTCCTTGGCTACACATCCCAAACAAATAGCAAACAAAATGACTAGCCCTGATTTTATGATTACTTGCTTGCCTCAAAAAATAATAGGATGAAAATTGCATCTCAATAATTTTTTGTGGATATTATTAGGGTCAGGACATGTGCTCAGCACCTTCTTTGTACTTCAGTTGTTAACAATTATGGAAACGAGTATGTTTTTAAGGTTACATAGGCTTATGAGTAGGACATTAATTTCCCACAAGAAGGTATGTTTCTCAGAAAAATTTGTATATGGATGACAAGCTCATTTGAAGGTTAGTAAAACAGCTTGATTAGAATGAGATTTGTTGTTTATCTGTCATTTATCACAATTATTTTTTTGTTTCAGATTGGTACCCTGTTTCAAAAGAGCTCTTGTCCCACAAAGACAGTAGAGATGCATATGTTTAAAAAAGGAATGACAGAGCCAAATAGGTCTTGTTGTCGCTTTCAGATGGAGAATTCAATGACCATGATCAAAATCGATGTCCTTAAGGTTGTTAGGTTTCAGCAGGTGGAACTGTAGAACTATGCCTGCTATGTTGTGTCTTGCAGTCTGTCTTTTCTGCTGTCCTGTGGGGATTCTCAGGTCTTTTATAGTGAATTCCATTGAACGATAATTACCTTTGATCTGAAAGATGCTGTTTTCCTGTATTATAAAGAAAATCTCCAGTCTCCTAGGACTTGCTTTCTTTAGTTTGCCTTCCTGCCCTACCATGTATCCAAATAGAAGTTTCAGTTACTTATTTCAAGTCTATTTATATTAATGACTGTTTATTTCTATATAGAAACAACAAAATTAACTTTTGAATAATACCTTCATTAAAATAAAAATAAGCTTTTAACAAGTCCAGTGTTTTGATGTAAATATGGAATAAGGAGATCACTGCTTAATCTTAAGGATACTGGTATTAGAATTCAACCTTTTTTCTTCATCTTAAGGGAATGTTGTATTTCCAGCAATGTAGAGCTGTGTATTGTAAACATAAAGAAATAATAGAACTATTATGCACGTACTACTTCTCATAAACACCTTTTTAGTCTACTTTGGGCTTTAAAGCAAGTACTGTTGTAATGGCACATGTAGTTCTGTTCCTGATGTAGTAAACTTTATGGAAATCAATAACAGCATAAAGGCAGGATTAGTAGCTACCTCAAGTGTTTCCACGCAAATGTAAAGGCTGCCTTATCTGTAAGGAGCTGATGGCTATAAAATGAAATGCGCTTAAATACTTGGCTAAAGATGATTAAAATATCATACAGAACAAAAGCGCTTCAGCTGCAGATGCTCATTAAATTGACCATTAATAACTTACGATATAAAGGAATATTACTGTATTCATAAATTTTGTATGCAGATTTTATTAAGCTGGGATGTTATATGAATTGATTCCCTGACATCTTCTGGCTGTGGCTGTATAGATAATAGTGTCTCGTATAAGTTTTCTATAATCTGGGGATTCTGATTGACTGTTTCTAGCTAGAAATTACAGTTTTGTTCTGGATGGCAATCCTTTCAACCAGTTGGTAATCAAAAATCATAATTATAGTGTTGTGTTTGGAACGGCCTTAGTGTTATGTCAGCATTTGTGTCACAAACTCCTCTTTTCTAAGGCTTATAGCTTGGACATAAAAACATGCTCAGACCTGGAAATTACAGTTACAATATTTTTAACCTGCTAGTTAATCTTTCTTCCCTCTACTCTTTCCTCATTGAAATATGGGATTCCATTCTGTAAATAATATTTATTAATTAAAAAGTTAAACCATCAGGCTCTTTATTAAGAAAATTTGTCAGTAAACCCCTAGCACTTTAGAGCTTTCTCCTGTGTATTTCTACTTAGTAGTTGATATATTTTAGGGAAGAGCATGAGACAACAAGTAAAATTTTACAGGGATTCATGACTTAGAAATTATTTGAACAGACTAACAACAATGAAGTATGCCTGTGGATACAAAACTTGAGAAATGTTGTCTTTGTAATTGTCACTGTTGTAATTTGACTATGGGACATTCTAGGGGAATAAAACCAATGGACTTAGTGGAGGTTCCATGACTTTTTGCACAAATGCTCTGTGCTTCTTACTGTTGCTGGGTCTACTTATCGTACAATTTTTAATGGTAAATACTGGAAAGTCAAGGTCACTTGAGGGACAAGAGGTAGAGAGTTATTAGTTGGCGATCCACAGTTCAGGGATCTTCAGTCCGAAGAAAATGGAAGTACGAAATGCAAGTCCTCAGTCTTAGGCACAGGTATGGATATACTTAGGTGGTGTGTAGCTCAGCTTCTAGGTCCCTAATGAGTTACTTTTGAGAACTGTGTAATATTGTATTATGTGCTGTATGAGGAAACATTGAGATGACCTTCTTTTAAGGACAGGCATTTTTTGTTTACTACTTGTTTAGAAAAGACAAATTTTAGAGCCATGCAACTTTTCAAAATCCTGCTAGTCTAAACATAACTCAATATTTCCTAGGAAAAAAGCTTTCTAATCTCCTGCATTCATTTTTAATCTACAGAATGTCTTAGATACTGGAGTCTTTTAAGAGTCTAATCCTGATGTCTTTATTTGATCATTCCTTACATTTAAAAAAAAGTAGTGTTGTTTAAATGACGTAATTACCATGCAAACCTTTCTTTTCAGGCTACTGTTGATATAATAGAAATGTAGATGATGTTCTTGCAAATAAGAGTGCAAGAGGTTTACTTTCTAAAGAATTGAGGCTTAATTGTCCTAAAAGCGTACCTTAAAAAAGGAATTATAATGAGGGTATCTGCAGTAGTAACTGCTTGATTTTTACCAGCAAAAAGGTTCTTTCTGGCACTTCTCTGGTTCATATGTGCAGTAGAATTGTTTGTGTAAAAAGACAGGCCTGTAAGCTTAACCATGACTCAACGTGTGTCCAAATGCATTTTCAACAAGCTAATGATTCATATGTTTCCTGCAAAAGTCTGCTTATTTGAGAAGCTGGAGTGTAACAAAGAGTTGGATAATCAAGCATCTGAAAATGTATATTCTATGCCAGTTTATTACTAACGTTATCATCAGATATATTTGGCTTTTGGTGGGCGATCTTGTGTTTTGGTATAATATAAACTGAAAGTTACAAAACATTCACTATCCATTAACAAGAAAACCTCTCTTTCAGTTTTTGAAAAGTGAATTACTTAGATTATTAACCAGAAATACAGTATTGAATGTCATATAATGTACAGTGATTTATCTGTGTTTATTCTGAAGGCAAAATTTATTTTTTCTTTAATAATACGTACAAAGCAGCTTTGACGTGGCAGAAGTAATTATGAAAATTTTAACCATGATATAATTTGTATCAGTGGTTCTGAGATGTAGGATCAGTAAGTTTGATGAAGAAATTGAGAAACAGACTTTTGGAACACAGCATTCAATATGTTTTAGACTTGACGTAGTTAAAAGTAAGGATGTTTCACATACTAGAGCAAAAAGAAAGCTGAGAAAACACTAAGGACTTCGTTCATTAAAGAGCTGCATGCTGCTGCCCATGCTTGACCTTTTCACAAGAGAAATTTGAAATAAAAGCTGAAAATAGGACTACCATACCCACTTCTTTTTTTCTGTCTATTGTTAAAACGCCTATCTCACCAGGCTACTTCCAACAAAATGAGCTTTCCTTTGGTTATTACAGCTGCTCAGAGAAGTGGGTAAGCTCCAGGCTTTAATTATTGACTCTCACACTTTGAAAATAAATAGAGAAACCATTTCTATTAGCCAGCACTTTATTGCCCTAGGTAGTATCAGGATTTCCTATGAATTTTGTAATTAGACTGGAAACATTATGTTCCAGAAAGCATAGATCTGAAAAAGACATGTTATACCACTTAGTGGGATCAGAAAGGCATTTTTTAAAAAGCAGGAGCGCCAAGGAAGGAGCTGGAACTTTTGCTGCATGAACGGAGGAATGAAAAACACGAAAGAAAATCATACCCGTTTCTTGGTCATGATTGCATGTTTTACCTCCTTCTGGCAGATGTGCAGAAATCTCATTTTTGATGCACCTTCTGTTCTCCCTGGCTTTATTGAGTATTTTCAAAGCTTTGTAGTACACAAGATAGGTTTTCAGTAATGCTGTTGGTAATGGCATGTTCGCTTTGGCATGGGTTTTAGAAAACTATTTCTGCACGTCTTCTTCAGTCTGTTCTTCAGATTGTTAGATATGATGTCAAACAAAAAAAAAGTGTAAAATCTCAAATGATTCTTTATTTGGGAAAAAAGTATATGTGGATGCATGTGCACACACACACAAATGAACACACCCTTAACATTCAGAGAATTTGTAATACCTACCCAGAGCAGTCAGACCTTCAGTGACATTTCTTGCTTACAGATGAGTTAAGAGCAAATATCCTGAATTATAAAGTAAGGGATATCTTTAGAGTATGATAATATCAGTGTAGAATGCTTTTAACGTAGTTTATAGAGAGGTCTTGGCAGGAAGTAGCGATACTGTCCTATTAAAAGTTCTCTTTATTGGGAAAAAAAAAAGTAGTTGGAAAAAAATCTGAATGAAAAGTATGAATCTGAAATTTCCCCAACACAAACTTAGGTTGATTTCAATTGGAGTCACAAAAATACACTATTTGTATCATAAGGAAAGTATTATTTCTGTGGTATGAAAATATAATTTCTCTAGTATGACAATAACTCCTGCTGATGAATGCATCTTTCATAGAAAGTAGGAGTGTTACTCAACTGAAATATGTTTTAGCTTTTAGAAGGACTAAAATAAAATGAACCAAAATGATAAAGTTGAAATGCTTTAAGCTTATTGTAAGGTGGGAATTCATTTGAACATTGCGCCTGTTATACAAAGCAACTTCTTCTTGCAAAATGTTTCCATTTTAATAAGACTCATTTTTTTCAAATGAAAACAAGTTTGTCAACAAAATAAAATTGTTCAGGTTTGCTTAGAAATAGCGGATTATCAGGAAGGTGGTGAGGAAGCTCCAGTCCTGGTCAAGAGGCTATTCTTTCAGTGTGTCTGTATGCAAATTTTCTACTTAGATTTTCTTCTAAAAGAAATATTCTGAGTTGTTTAGAAGCAGAGACTTGTTATCGGAACAACCTGTAAGGTGCAAGGCAGTGCTTATATATCTAGGCTCACAGGTAGGAGTTAAAAGCATATTTTTAATCAGAACTGTGACACAGAACAGGGCCATTTTAGAGGGCAGAAACAAAACCTACAGTAAAATAGTGCTGCAGTAAGAAACTTTCTAGATGTAAGCTCTTTGGAAAGTAGTAATTTTTAATTATTTTTCCATTTTAGGCTTCTTACATCAGCACTATAGACTGATCGCTGTGTTACTGATCACTGATCGGATCATGGCAAAACACCGCTTTGAAGACATCGGTGGGTCCTTAGCATGTGCAGCCCAGCTAGAGGCTGAACTCATCATCGGGTGCTCTGGTTGAATGAGGGTGATATGGCGCTTTTGGTTTTATACATCAATTATTCATAGTTGTAAGATGCTTACAGAAATGAAAAAAACATTACTAGTGCCAACTTCCTTGCATAATTTGGCTGTGGGATGCAGGCTTTTTCTCCAAGCTTCTTTAGCCTAAAATAGACTAAACCTTCTTATCTGTTTGCTTTGCTCAGTACAGAATTTCCTGACACCCAAGTACGTACAGAGGAACACTCACAGACAAATTGCCATGGCAACCCTGAAGTCACCTCTCAGCTGACTTTATGCTACTTTTCTGTCCAGCTCTTTCATGGTATTACCGATAAATAAATTGACAATTAAAAGACAGTTTCTCTCAAAGCATATGTTTGGCAGGTAATTTGTATTGCACAGTGACCCTAGAAGAATTTGCTGGATTCTGAATTGTTTATCTAACTTCTGATTTTTAATTATAAGTACATTAAAGTGCAGTGAGACTAAACTAAGAGAAACTAATGAGAAACTAACAGAGAACATTTGAATTCATATTCCAGCAAACAGAAATTTAGTTGGAAGTCAATTAAGAGTGCTCAAAGTTAAAAATCAAAGCATAAACCCCCAAAGTCCTTTTTCTAATTCATAAAAGCAAGTAAATCACAAATGATTTGGAACCTACACCACCTTTCCTATGACATGCTTCCATACATTTGTCATCTTTCTGACAGATACTGCCTCACCTTGCTAAGATGAAGGTATTTATTGTAGATTATATGTTCAGTACTAAAGCATGTACTTATTGCGTATTGATGGAAAAAGTGTGAGGCTGGAGCTATTTAGTCTGAGTAGCATACAAGAATTCTGTTCTTTGCAGAGAGTCTGGTTTGTGTTTCTCCTGTCCGGATAGGAAAGTGAATGAACTTTGAAAATACAGGTGTTGGAACACTGACAGGATCGCCAGTATTGTGTGAGGGCATAGGGGAGTTGGATATAGGGTTCTACAACAGACAGGGACTTAAAAAAATTGTCCTAGGAATATTTGTTCTTTTTGATGAAGGCTTGCTACTTGTAATGTTCTTTAAAAAAAAAAAAAAAAAAAAAGGATAAAGAAAAGTAGGCTAAGCAACTGAGAGTTGTGAGTTTGTATCAAACTAAATCAAAAAGAAAGGAAAATATAAGGAGCTCATCACAAAATTTTCGATATATCTGAATGTAGAAAATGCTGCCTTGCCCTAATAAACCTTGGGTTTGTGTTACAGGTTCTTTCCCTCAGCTGTATTCTTTCTTTCATAACTTTCCTCTTCTTTTTCCTGTAAAGAAACATTCACACACTTGACAAACAGTACACAAACAAGTCCCACCGAACCCAGCAAGGTTAGTCAGGGCTTGAGAAAAGCAGCGTGTGCAATATAGATTTTTCCAAGGGTTGAGGTGGCTAGCTGTTGTGTAGCAGCTCCTGTAAAAAGGTTTAGAGAGTGCTACTTCATAGTTGGTCAAAAATGCAGCACTCAGAGCTGTTTTGGTTTGCTCTCTTCCTTTCTTCTGATGTGAAGAGAACTAAGTGCAGCAGTGTTGAAGGGTGTGTCTTGGAGTAGTGCATGAATAGGGCAGGGTAACTTAGCTAGAGCTGGTGTGACTGGGATGTTGAATCCCATATACGCTCCTTTTTGCTTTGCTGAATATTGATCAAAGGGATGGATTATAAATGTTTCCAATAGTGCAAAAGATACACATGTATCAAGCATATTAGATTGAGAAACTGATAAATACTGCAAAAAAGGACTTTGATGTGCCAGAATGCTTCCTGCCATGCAAGTTCTTTGATATATTGAACGGATATTAGAAAGTCTTATGTTTAATCCTTTCATTTATGTTGAACTTTACAAGTAGAAACACTGAATTTTAATTTAGATTAGCTCTTTATACCCTCTTAAAGAAAAAAACACAGCTATCTAGCTGAACAGAAATCACATTTTTGCCAATCAAATTGATGCTTGCCTTCAAAAAACTTATTTCTTGTCAACAAACTACAGTGGTGTCAGAAAGTGAAAATATGCAATTGTTAGATAACCTTTTTTGTTCAGTATGTTTTGTTGCAGTTATGGAAGCATAAGCATAAAAATGTTGGGGAACCTGTCACCTAGGGTGGTGTCTTCTCTTGCTTCCTTATGTGCTAATTCAGCTAGCCCTCTGATGCTCTGTATAGCTGTTTGGAAAGCTAGGACTGAAAAGCCAGATGTTGGATGTGAAAAGAGACCTCGGAAAATACCTAGACAGAGAAATCTGCTGACTGAAAAATTCAGCAACCAATACAATAGTAACAAATGTCCTGGTCAAACCTTAGGAAGTAACGTTGGGTGGTCTTAACAGCGGTAACTATGCATTCCGCTTCAAAAAGTTGAGTAGAAACAACATTTTCCTTCTTATGTTTTTCCTTATTTAGAACAGAATGAAAATTTTCTAAACATTTTGTTTCAATTGAATTGAAAACGCTTGTTCTGTTCTTGAACATAAAAGAATGTTTGAAGTATTAACACAAATATAATTTCAAATTTTAAAAAGCTATTAAAACATTTCTGAAAATTGAGAAATATTTTGTTAATAAACACTGTTTTAGTATATCTTTGAGGAATACTTCAAACCCATTTTCCTTGAACTTTTCCTTTTTCAAGGGAAAGTGCTCACCTCCCTCCTTTGCTGACAGACTTCTCCAGCTAGTCATCTGCATTGAATTTCTATTGGTATATCCTTGTGCTCTTCCTTTTTAGTATTCCTGTCTATAAACCTAATGCTGTCACATCTGTTCTGGAGGGGCTGTAAGAACATTGCCCCATCTAATCCTGTAAATACTGGGGTGGGAAGGGAGAAGATACTTGTACATCACTCCTTTCGGAGTGGGAGGAAAAGATTTGTTTTCCCACTCAGTAGCCATATTTTCCCTTACCTTTCTTCAAGCTCGTTAATGGAGGAGAGATGCATTTTCTAGACGTTAGAAGGGCAGTGTGTCTCCAGAACAGCAGAATCCCAGGAATGAGAATCTCAAAGTTGTTTTCAGCCTTCCCAAACAATTCATAATGCTCAGAGCATGTCTTTGAGCATTCCAGCTGGAGGAGCATGTTTGAGAATCATTAAGCTGAGTTGTGTTAAATCTGTTGTTGCCTCCCGGCAGATAGCAAAAGGCTTTGCGATAAATTTGTCCAACATTGCTGTGTATGCTTCCAGCAGATTGTTACATGGCTTTGATGGATAGGATGCAGGTAGGAAAAGTCACCGTAACATCTGGGAAAGCAAGAATACAGGCATAGATATTCTTCTGGAAGAAGGTGACCACCTAGAGGTAATGACAGATGGTGAATAAACAAACTTGTCATGTGATTTGATCAACTAATTATGGTTTTGGACTGCATAGTGCAGTGATACTAAGCCAAAAGCAATCTATATTTGGTTCTGAGCTGAGAATGCTTGGCGTATTGACTCAAGTTGATCTCCGGTGTGTAACTCTTCCACCTCAGCAGTCATGATGGAGAAGAATAGTGTTTGGTTTCAGACACTTAGTTGTCAGTCATGATGAATGCCAAAGTGAATGCTGCTATCAAAGAAGGCAATGAGATTATTCTTTGAGGGGAGCTGAACCTTACAACCATCCTGCCTAAGACAACGATAGATTGCTATGGAATATTCAAATGCAAAAGAAAGTTTTATCAAGTCATAAAAAGCAATGTGGTGGTTACTAGTAAGACACAATGAGGAGGGAGAAAGAGTCAGCATAAATCTTGACTATCAGAAAAGTTTCTGAGTGTAAAATGTGCGGTGAGTGTCTTTATAGTCTGTTATGCTTTGTAGGTTTGAAACTTAAGGGTTAAAAACACCACTGCAACACAATGGGAGAGGAGCTCTGTGATTGTGGAGAGTTCTATTAGATGATTTAATAAGTATTTTTAAAATTCCCATGAGTCTTTGACGTGTGGGAAACGAAGGCCTGAGGGACCTCATCCCTGAGCTCTTCAGTTCTAAAAAGTATTCTGCTTTTACACAGCTTTTTTTATGTGGCTTATTGATGGTAACAAATTAGACTTAATAAATCTAATTTATCTACTTTTCTTGAAAAAGCAAGACTTGACTGAGCTTTTAAATAATATACACATATTATTATTAATGATGCTTGATCTACATAAGATAACATAAAAAAAAAACCCAGCCTTTTGTCTTGCATGCTTTATCATTCAATGAGGCAGATGCTAGGTGCCACTTTTGGGGGGGGGAAGTAAATAATGTTTATTCAAACCGCTTGATTTTCCTGCAATTTATGGGATATGATAATTGCCGCAATTTTAAGATCAAAAAAACCATTCCTGTTCATTTGAACACTTATGTCTTTTGGGGTTTTGGGACTTTCTATTAATCCAAAATCTACAAAGGCTTAAAAAAATCCCAAATTTTTGTAATATGTTTGAAGGAGTGCATGAAATATGATGGTTCTCTGTGTGAAATGAATATTGTGGAGAGTTTTATCAGTAGGGGAGAATTAAGCACACTGAAAATCCATGAATTGCCAATATTGGAATAAAAATATATATGTGCTGAACTTCAATATAATGCATCTGAAATGGAGAGGATGTACGTACATGTATACAAATATGCAGTTAGAGATTAAAAAAGCTATTATTGAGAAAAAAACTATTACACTATTATAAAAAAGTTTCTAATTCTAAAGAACGAACTCTCTAACATGCTGGTAATGCTGCTTCATTGAAATTGAAAATAAAAGATGATATGAAAAGAATATTCCCAAAATGGTATCCATGGACTAGAAATAAATGCAGTCAGCAGTAGCGCTGTACTTTAATCTTTGTATTTTCAAGAATCTGGTTTTTAGAATGTCTCATGTTGTGGATGTCATACAGACATCCCGTTGCTGCATCCTGTAAAGCAGCAATGGCCTGATACTTTCTCCGCAGCACTGGAGAAATGGCTGCAGCCTTTTCCTGGGTAAGGTGCTGTGCCCTGTGAGGCTGTCTTGGGGGGCAGGACGAGGACATGCTGGTCACACTTACACTGTCTGGTTTGGTGACAGTAGCTGTGAGAAATACTTTCTCCTCTAACTGGTTCTGAAATTTTATGAAGCTGTGACTTGTGCCCAGGACAGCTTACATATTGCTGGCTGCTCAGTGCATCCCACTTCACGTTCTTCCTGAAAAACTCTCTGTATGCTGCGATTGATCCAGTCTTCTCTTTGGTAGTAGTTTGCCAGGAGATGTTGCTCGCTCCTAAGCCTTGCTGTTAGCACAAGGCAAACAGAGTCTTCAGGGTGCACAGCTTGGTCGATATTGTGTGACTTCCTGGCACCTTACAAAGGATTTGTAAAGTTACTGGGTGAAATGGAAATTTGTGCAGTATGGCCAGCGACAGACTTTGCAAGGTGATGTGGTCAGGACTGGAGTCCATGCTCCAGGCTGTTGTGAGCCATATATACTGTACTTTGTCATTGATATAGTTGTATAATAGGGCTTTAATGTATGCGGGTTTATATATTTATTTTTAAGCAGTCTTTTTTACTATCTGATAAAAATCACTGAGGTTAAGCAATGGGGTATTTAATACAGTTAGCAATATTTCCCCTAGGAAGTGCTTTCGTTGTGGACTAGGTCTGTAGATTATTATCCTAGATGCTATGCCTGTTAATGTTTGACCACAATTAAATGTCTAGAAAAGGAGCCCCACGCAGCACAACCAGATTATGGATTGAAACAGTAAACTGTAATCAGGCAAAAGTGAAAGCATGTGCATCAAGTTCTGGTACAGGGATGTTTCTCTAGATGATACTGAAGTAGTTCACAAACTGAGTAAGTTCAAGCATGACAAATTAGCAACCTAGATTTATGACCCATTTGTTGATTGCTGTTGACTACAGATTTTCCAGAGTATTACCTCATTCCCATCTGCCTATTTGTCAGTATATTAAAATATCAATTGTGTGAAACTTTGCTGTTATTTTCTGGTGTCCTTAAGCAGGAAGACTACAGAACTCAGACGCCATTCATGTTTTCACTGGAAAGCAAGCTCTTAATTTGTGATAATAAAGCATGAAAAGGTCTTCTAGGCTGAAGAGCGTTAGAAAAATTAACCAGGGCTAATCTAGGACAGAAGACATCACAAAAATTTGTTTCCTAGTTTAATGATGTCATAGGACCCAAATAGTTTTATGAACTGGGTACCAAAATACATTAATATGCATGGTTTTACTTTTTGCAGATAACGGAGGCATCTTTTGATGCCATAAAATCAGGGGAAAATGTTCTGGGAGGAAGGGAAACATATCCGCTAGACAATTAGAGAGGTTTCCTGCAGAAAAGCAAGATCTGGTCACTGCAAAGTAATGGCAAATGGACTTTCCTAGGTCTAAGGACTTCCTTTCCTGCCTGAGATATAAAGTCTTACACTCCAAACTGAGGAAAGAAAGCACAGTTGGCAAGGTTTCAAACTTGATTAACATAGAAACTCAGAGAAAGGAATGGATTAACTTCTAATAGAATGCATCCAGGAGTTGTGGTTGGTATGTAACACCATTTTTCTGAGCATATGTAGTGATTTCAAGAATTGTCCCTCTTCTGTATGTTGTATTTATTTCATGCACCTATAATATTTATGTTTTATGAACTAAAGCTATTGGTCCATATTTCCTTAGTCCCTCTGAGGTAATAGGGTTACATATGGCTGACTTCTAGAGACAGTGAAGCATGAGAAAAAAGTGAATCAACATGTTATTCTGTAGTTGGTGTTCATTTTTACTATAAAAACAACGAGACAGAATAGAGCCTGGAAGAAGGCAGAGAAAATCTGGTTTTCATAATTGAATTCTCCCCAAAGAACTGAGCAGCTCATAAAACTAGTAAACTGCTGTTACCCAAGATGAGTATTCAAATTCCGTGGTTTATTGAATTGTATCAGTTCACTGAATGATTACCTTCACTGTTTTATTATCACGGTATGGCATAAAGATAGTATACAAATAAAAAACCAAAGCTGCCATAGAGTTGATGTACTTCCCCATTTTTCTTTTGTGAACTCTATTGTTTAGGTAGCGAATCAAGTAATTTTTCCTTTGCAGCTGTAGTGGAGCTTTTTGGGAAGAGTTAGACAGTTCCACCTGAATGGAAAGATTTTTATTCTCTGGTAGGAGACAGCTGTTCTTTAGAAAACCAACCCAGTTGGTTTCTTGCTTTCTCTCCCCTTCTAGAATGCAGAGAAGTAGAAGAATAAAGTGTAGGATATATTTTTGTTGGTACTGCCTTATATATGAAATAATAACACCTTTCCTAAAACTCTTTAACAAATGTGTGATCAAGTAGAGGCCATGCTGCAGGGAGTGAAGAAATGAAGGAGTGATGATATCAGGAGGTAAGTCACAACCCAGATTTCTTGCTGCCTTGTGCTTTTCTTACATGCTTATTCTCAGTGGATTCCTGCACAGATATTGAACTGAAAAATTACAGGTATATAAACCATAAAATACTTTGTGTAGTTCTTGAAATTGGAAAACATTAAAGACCAGTTTTATTATGTTCTGCTTTTTACTTTAGAACGCATTTCTGTAGTGCCATATAAATATTTGAGAAACATGAAGCAGAAGTGAAGAACTACTGGTGCTTGGTTTTGGGATGTGTATTTTCCAGAAGTCAAAAACAGCTGATCTGTATTATTAACTGAATTATATTCCCCAAAAGTCTTATGTTCCCTGCTATCCATGTGGAAGTAAGGGCGAGTGAGTTGTGACTGTGACTCTCAGTCTGAGAATTAGTCCCTGAAGCTCAGCACTGGCTACTCACAGCATTCATCTGGGGAGCCAGCATAATAAGCAGGAGCTTGTGGTCTCAGATTGATTCCTGGTCTCCGGAAGCTGATGCATCCCATGTCCAGCTTCTTTCCCAGCCATTTCCCCAAGCATTCTACTTGGTTTTCTTTAAAAAGAAAAATACAAAAAAGAATCATTGAATTGTCATTAATATCTTCTCATTTTAATTTCCCTTAATCTTTCCCATAATTTTCACAGATTACAGTTGTCACACATTCACAAAACAGGCTGTTAGAGCTATATTTAAAGAACAGTCTGGAAATTTTGCCTTTGGAGGTTTTGAAAGGTATTTCAAGAGAGTTTTTTGATCTGTGTGACTGTTAGGAAGATGTGTGGCATTGGTCTTCAGTCTTCTTTAGTCTCTTCTCTAGCCCTCTACACCCCCGAAATTTTTTAAACAATAGAACACATTTGTGTTAGCAAAAATGGATTTTTCAAAGAGCTGATTGGCTAAGAAGAGATGTTGTTTCTGGATACATTTTTATATAGTCTTTCAGGAAAATAAGACATATCCAAAGAAGTTAATTTTAAAACTACTGGGAAATAGCCACATATATAATTTTTTGTTGTGTTGTTTTGTTGTGGTTTTTTTGTGGGGTTTTTTTTGTTTGTTTGTTTTAATTATGGTTCTAGCATAATTCCATGTGCTATCAATTAAAAGAGGGGAAAATTACTAGAATTTTTAGGGCTGCAAATGACTTGGAGGAATGAGTAGTTCTATTTGCAAGTAGTCTTAAATCTGAAAATTTCAGGTCAAGTCACATACATCAAAATTAAATGTAGAAACTTTTCATCTCCTTAGGAGACGTAATTCCACACAGAGAGCAGTGCCTTTGCAAGCAGAGTTGATGACATCTGCTTCTTCATACTAGCAGCACAAGCAGTGCAGAGTGGCATTACGGGGTTATAATACAATGGCCTAAGAGACCTATTTTAATATCACTAAGAAAAAAGTAAATTGTAATTTCTTTTAATCATCTCATAAGAGTTTAATTAAAGGTTTTGTTTTATTGAGATAGTCCTACTACTAGCAGTACAGAAGGAGCAGAATAAGTTGGTGTGAAACTTGCAAGTTAAAGTGCAAAATATTTTACATTTTTAAAAAGTTATTTTTTGTGTGTGATTTTCTCTTTGTTTAAACAAATTTGGCTTTAAAACTGAACAAGTATGGAGAAAATGTCAGATCTCAAAATGTACCATATTTCTTAAAACCAAATTACAGGTATCTCATTTGGGGGATGGAAATCTCATCTTTTACAGTGCTTAATTTGATGAATTGCCTTAGATATGAACTTAAATCTGAAAAAAGGCAAATAAAATATTTTGGTGATATAAATAATGTGATATCAAAATACATAGCACTTGTTTTTAGCCCATGTCCTTTTTGAGACTTATTTTTGACTTTGGCGTTGAAATTAAAGCAAGCAAACAAACAGTTTGTAGTTTGAGTATTAATGCTCAATGGGCCTGCGAATCGTACTGCATATGGAGTGAATAGGTATGAGGAAGGGTGGTTTCTGGTGGATTGTATGGAATGCAACACATCTTTATGATAACTCCACTAGTTTACTGCTGTTTCCCTGCAGTACGAATATGAGGAGCTCACTTTTTATAGGTTTTTGTTTAGCTATTGGTGTCATCTTGCTGTTTATTGGGGAAGTTCTTAAAGCATTATTACCATTCAAAGCACAACTGTTGTATTACTGCAAAGAAGCAAATCAGCTGCAAAAGTGATCTTCTCGTTGCTAAGGCAGGTGATAAGGTCTTCTGAAGGCTGGATTCACTTCCCAGCTCTGCTGCTAACTTTGGTGTTCTTTTATCTTTGTCTCAGAAAATCAGAAATCACAGTGCTCGTCTCACAAGGCTGTGCAGATATTTTCTGATACCAGAATGTTTGTCATTTGACACCTCAAATAGCATAGGAACTTTAATGCATGTAAGATGTTCTGAGATGCTCATTTCAACACTGTCATCATAAGCATTCTTAATTACTGAAAAAAAAGGATAACGTTAAAAATAGCTTGGCACAGTTAAACAGGAAACAAGAACATTCCTTGAATCCATTCTTTCAGCCAAAACAAAATCAGAGACACAGATTGCAAACTACCTTATGATTCATCCCCAAAGCCTAACATTAATAGTGCACTGTGTTTTACAATTTGTTCAAACTTTGCTTTTAGAGAAGAAAAAAATATATGTGTGGGTGTTAGATACGTTCTGCTGCTTACTGGAAAAGTGGAGTACTCTGATTTGTATTGGTATAGTTAGGTCATTTCTTATTCTTAGATCCATATGGTACTCTTTAAATATTAAAAATATTCCTGAAGAATAACTTTTAAAGTAAACTTTCACAGATGGGTTTTGGTAAGATGTCAACAAACATGACCTTTCAATCTCTAGTGCAAATGGCAATAAAAACCTAGCCTATCTAATCTGCCTGCAAATAGCTGTAGCTTCACTGATCTAGCCTAATCAAAGGAACAAGCCCACAGGGGTTTAAAGGATTTCTTGCTGTTGCTGCAGCCATTAATTTAATTGCTAGAGTACAGTGAACTCTCAGAGTACAGTAAATGTTTGGATCTGCAGGGAGATAAACAGCTGAACCCTTGGAAAAAAAAAATCTAAAGCAAATAGGGTTTTCTCTGCAATTAGTGTTGTCTTAAAGTATGTTTTGAAAGCAAGCCCCAGTGGAGCTGATGTGAGTTATCATCTGCATTTCCATGTGATGTACCACTAGTTATTCCAATGTGTCCTGCAGTAACTCCAGTGCATGGGCTGAAACTACCAAGTGGAACGCTGAGAGATAACTTGTGTCACTAGTGCACGTGGGGGTGGTAATGCTCATTTCATCATCTGCCTTGCTGCTGCCATCCTCCTCCTCTTAAAATTATAGTTTGAATTTTGAGATGCTTTTCCCCCCAGGGATGTATTTTCAAGGTGCTGCTGCACTTTTAATTACATTTAAAGCTAATTACTAGACAGGGCAGTGCTTAAATTATTAGCGGAATGTAAAGAACTGATGATATGGAGGAAAAAGGACTTCTTGTTGAACAGAAAGTACTCTTAACTGTGCAGGTCTGAAGCGATTCCAGTTTGAGGAAGGTTTCTGAATTTTAATTTTTTCTGGTGCTTCTCAAAGCAGAGTTGCCTTTCAGTCTCAAAGATATTTTGCTTTTGGTTTTAATATTAATAGAAGCATGGCTTTAGCAATGGTCGTATAAGATATCTTTTTGTTTTAATCAAAAACAGATAATGTTGTTTTCAAGAAGAATCATTGCTCTGTAAAAGGTTGTGAGCAATTTACTGGTCAGCAAAGTTGGGTGCTTCCCTTTTTGGCAATGTGCATTCTCACTTATGGAATGATTAATTGATTTCATTTAATAATGAGAATTGGCTTGAGGCAAAGCCAAGCTTAGAATAAACCAAAAAAATTTCTTATTGAATTAGAGTTTAAATTGCCCTCTACCTGCTCTCCACCTCTGCTGTAACGCATGTCTGCTTGTTTTGTTGTCCTTCTGCTGTCAGATGTAGGACTTGGGATAGCTACTGTCACGCCCGTAGAGTTCATGTGATCAAGGAAGGTTGTACGTGGATGGAAGTGTTCGTTGGTTTGGTGGGACAGTTCACGAAACTGATTTTAAAGATTTTAAAATAATTTGTTGGTGGAAATGTGGGGTCCCCACAACAGTTGTAGATTCTTAATGTGTTTATGTGAGATTTTCAGGTGGTTAGATGAGCAAGGATTTATTTTTAGTGTACGAAACATGGTTGTGAATTCTAGTTAGTTAATGAGTTATGCATACTGGATATTTAACTTAATTGTAGCTTGCAGTGCTGCAAAATTTAGGAGAAAGAAGATTTCTCATGAAATCTTTTTAGTGCAGAGTATGAGAGTACGAATGTATTAAGGCATGCATCTGTCTGCTTGCTTTTTAATGGAAAATTGAAGACCTGCTTTTGGTTTCTCTTTCTCATCCACAAACCCCACTGGCTTTTCCTCATAATGAAGGACAACCAGTTTAGTGCTCTCTCCCAGCTTTGCAATGTCATGCAGTTTGTTCCTTGCTGTCTTGTGTACCTTAGGCAATTTTATTAAATGTATTTCTCACCAGGATGGGCTAATCCAGTGGACACACTAATGAAAAGGCTTAAAAAAACTTAAAAATTGTGAAGTTCATTTATAGATCAGATGTGACTACTGAAAGGCAGCAAAATTCTAGGGAAAACTGTTATTGCATGACTCGGTGTGATCCAAATCACAGTCTTTTACAAACATACACTGAAACAACCCCTAGCTTGCTGGCAGAAACTCCACGCAGCACTGTGTGGAGCCCTCCATTGAATCATGCTCATTTTTCTTTAATGCAAATGACTTTACAGTTTAGTTATTCAATGAGCAGAGCTGTGTCAGTGTATCCCAAAATGGGGATGGGGAGCTTTCTTTGCAGTGTGGTGCTTTGTGCGTCACGTGTCACTTTTTCTGTAAATCAATGAAAGAGTTATGGATAGGCTTTAAGAAGTGTTTAGGCACTAAAGATGCAGCTGATTATCACACAACTTCAAAATTGCTTTAGTACCTATTAATTTTTAATGAAGACCTTTCGTAGTTCTGTCTGACCACAGACAATATTTTCCAAGAAGAAAAAAAAAAATGCTAAGTATCACTTAATTTCTATTAGTGACTTCTTAATCCACTGATGTGTACTTGCATTTTGTTTGTGTTGTGCTGCTTCAGAAGGGAACTAATTTCTATGTGCTGACACTGTAATCTAGGACTACAGTATTGATATACTTAAAATCAGTCAGGTATAGAAGTAAGAAAATTCCAAAAGTGCCCTTAATGTTTTTTTAAAAAAAAAGCTCAGTCAGACATAGAGTAATTAAACTGTTCATGACTGCATGTAATTGCATCATTAAGTACACAGTCCTGTTTCGGTAATTTGGATCGTTGGAGGCCAAAGTGTCAAAATCTCTGTAATGATGTTTAATTCCATTTTAACATTTCCTAGAGGAATTGCTTTATTTTGAAACCACAAAACTTAGAAAACCCCTTGAGATTTGTGTGAACTATGCAAGTTACAACTAGTTTTCTAAATGGGTTTGATAATGCAGTTGTTGGTTTGCCCTGCTTTCTGATCTGTCTCTTTGATTCTAACAAACATGCAGGAGTTATAGTAACCTTTCTCTTTCAGATTTTCTCGGAGCTTTTAGGAGCCTAAGTATGGAATGAAGATACTGCATTTTTCACATGAATGCATACTTTCACTCTTTTAGTTCATAATCACTATACAGAAATCTTATGTGTTTGTACTGCACCCAGTTCTGGGCTCCCCAGTTCAAGAAGGATGAGGAGCTACTGGAGAGAGTCCAGGGGAGAGCTACGAGTGTGGTGAGGGGACTGGAGCATCTCCTATGAGGAAAGGCTGAGGGAGCTGGGCTTGTTCAGCCTGAAGAAGAGAATAATAAATAATAAATGCTTATAAATATCTCAAGGGTTGGTGTCAGGAGAATGGGGCCAGACTGTTTTCAGTGGTGCCCAGCGACAGGACGAGGGCCAATGGGCACAAACTGAAGCAGAGGAAGTTCCGTCTGAGCATGAGGAAGAACTTCTTCCCTCTGAGGGTGACAGAGCACTGGAACAGGCTGCCCAGGGAGGTTGTGGAGTCTCCTTCTGTGGTGTTATTCAAGACCCGCCTGGACAAGGTCCTATGCAGCCTGCTGTAGGTGACCCTGCTTTGGCAGGGGTTTGGACTTGAATGATCCCCAAAGGTCCCTTCCGATCCCTACGATTCTGTGATTCTGTGATTTTGTGTTGGGGTGAGTTTTTGCTTCAAAATACAGTGTAGGAAGTGCCATTTGACTCTTTATTTAAGTCTGCACCATGGTCTAGTGCGGCTCCTGTTGTCCATGCTGTGCTCTCTTTTGTGTAGTTTAAAAAAAGAGAGGGGTGTATTCTAAAAAAAATGCACCTTGAGAGCTATAAATATGCTCGTGGGTTTTTCCCCCTCAGTTAAGATTTTTTTCACTTTGCAGAAATATTTTAAAAAGTAACTGTACTCCTAGAATGATGATTCTGAAGGCTTGTGATTAATTACTACTGTACTATCATTAAATCTTAAGATATTTAAAGGCATTTCTTCTTCTAGTTGGATTCATTATATGAAATGAGGAACTGTTGGTTTTTTAATCGAAGATTTTGTCTTTGTTGCTCACGAGATTCTGACCGTTGAATTCAGTAGGCTTTGAATCAAGATGTAAGATAGGATTAAAAGCTACAGTGAATCTTACCAGACATGAGGTCAAGTCTCAGGTCTTCCGTGACCGTCTTTGACCTTGGAAAGATTTTTTGCCTCTTCCTGCCTAATTTTCTCAGTTTTAGCAATAGTGAAATTATAATCACAGTCAGTAGAAGTTCCAAGAACTCAGATTTCACATCGTTTCTGAAATGATGCAGTGGAAGAAGTGCCAGTTTCTCCATGGATGATAGAGTGAGCCTAAAGCAGCAGGATTGCTAATTAGGCAGAATGTCTGTGTCTCAGTTTCTCCATATACGAGGACAGAGTAATTGTTTCACTTCCCTCCCATGTTTTTTAAAAATGTACTCATTAAATGGTAACCTTTTTGAGACACTCTCCCTTATTATGCATGAAGCATAATAAGGAGCTATTTTTAGCATAAATTAATATATAAATTAATAAGTAGTTGGGGTTTGAAAAGATGAATAAAACATGTTAATTTCTTTAGAGGACACGTACTTACTCTGGAAGCCAGAGAGATGGTTTAAAATTTGTATACAAAGTTTTTATATTTCAAAGTGCTTGAAATACCAGTTGCAGTTCTCATCGAGAAGAAAAGTTATCTAACAAGTTAGAATACCAGGTAGCTTTGATTCCTTCAAGAATACTGGTAGCTAGCCGTAGCTCTGTCTATAATTGACCTCTTGGGATTTCTGTTTTTTGTTTGTGTAGTGGACAGGGTGAGTGTGATGCAAAATTGTTAACAGCACAACAAGCCAACAGACTAATAGCATTTTAAAAAAGCCTGTGAAAAGGATCAAGCTTTAATAACAGTATATGTTCATTGTACATTAGCTCCTAGGGACCCAGTCTGGAAATCAAGAGTGTTATTATACTAATTACAACATAGACACAGAACACAAGATGTTCCTGCCCCAAAAAGATGAGAGTGCAAATTATACGCAAATTGCATATAGTTCCTTTAATAGTGGTGTGTATGAACAGTAAATGCCCATTGTCCCCTGACCTTTCTATATATGGAGCTTTGCAGAGTTAAAGAAAGGAATGGAAAGAAAATGACATTACCCTACCGGATTTGAAATGTAGAGACAAACCAGTGCTTTTGGGAAGACAATTTATAACCTAAGTTGAGAGAAAGGTGTCTTCATTTACTAGAACGCAGCATCAAAGTGGACAAGAGATACTGCAGGAAAAATAAGGCTTTCCAGATTGCTCATAAACATACTGTAAAATGTCCTAGTAACTTGTTAGATGAGAGGGGACTACAGGTTTGAAATGCCAAGTCATCACTGAAAATGCCTATTGGCTAAAAGGAAGGAAAATGAGATAGCATTGGCTTTTAAAACTTGGAAAGGTTTGACTGCCAGGCTTAGAATAATCAAAGACTTTATTTCTTAGTGAAAGTACTAGTCATACAAGAAGGCAAGAAACCCTATAAAGACTTTATAGGGAATATTTAGCACAAAATGAGGAGTAGATGAGCCAAGTATCCCAGGATGAGAATAATTAGAAGCAAGCCAGCAGTCTAAAGACAAACAATTAGAAACTGGCATACATCCAGCTGCTGTAAAGTCAGGTTATTCTAGGGCAAGAAATACACCACTGTATACTGAAATTACTGTCAGCTTATCTTAAGCAGCAGCTTGTATCCAGGCGGTATGTGGTGTTCTGTTGTGAACAAACAGAAACCATATCTCACTGGCAGAAGAATCAAAGATAAATTCATATGCAAAGGTGCCACTTGTCGGGAATTATGTATTTCCACAGACAAATTCTTCAGGATGCTGATACTGTAGGTATTGTAGGGGGCAGAGAGAGAGAAGGAATTTGGGGGTTAGACAAATGCCATAATCTTATACAGCTACTTCAAGAATGCACTTTGTAAAAATGTGGATGTGCTCTGTAAGAAGGGATCTTGTTTTCAGTGATATTACCTGGGAGCCATAGAGTATTTTGTGGGGTGCTGGGAAGCTGGAAGCAACTACACTTTTTCAGACTGTACTTAATGAAATACGTAGTTTCAGTACTCATACAGAAGGTCATTATTCACTTGAAGAACAGGTTCGACAATATGAGAGCACCTCTGTTCCCCCTCTGCTGCTTCCAGAGACAGCTTCTGGTGTGATGGTTCCAAATATGTTTGGCCTTTGACTTCCAAGCAAGACTGACATTGCTGTTCATACTGTCAAGAACCTTCATGTGTGGCTGTGGGGAAGATGTGAAGAGGTATAAACATGTGATTTCCATTGTGTGTTACAGATAATACAGACTAACATACTGATCTGGTAGTGTTTCATAGTCTTTTTCCAACTTGTTATTATTTCAGTTCTTTAAATATAATCATTAATTTAAAATACAGAAGGGTGGCTGAAATGATCAAGACAGTAAAGGAGTTGCCTAGCAGTGGTGGTCTAAAAAGGATAGGACATTGCCTTATGGAGAGGAGGAGGAGGCTGAAGAGAAAATGATGATTTGCAAAGTGCATAAGAGGCATGGCAGGTTTACAAAAAAAAAAAACAAAACACAACAAAGAAGTTGGAAGCACATCTTTTCCTCTGTTCCCTTCTTGCTAAATATCCATATCCACAACCTTTCCTCTAGACTTCAGCCTGAATGCTGTTATATGGTGCTCCTGGAATTTGTCCTCAGACAGCATTTCAGATCATTAATCACGACACAGTATATATTTTTTCCTACTCCTTCCACCCTCCCCCTTATCCCTTTCTTTCTGTTCTTCGAAGTAACACCAATGGCAACATTTTTTACAGAAGGTCCAAAATAAAATTGTTCCAGTGGTATAGTCTGTCTCTCTTTTTTTTTCTCCAAAAGGCTGTTGCTTTCTGCAACGCATATCAAGAGCAACAAGCTTGCTGTCAGATATCAACATTCCCTTGCTTTGTTAGTTTTGCAGCCATAGACAGCGCATGTTGGAAAAGCACACGTCACATCACCAAAATGCCTTCCCTCAGGGCCAGCTACAATCTGTTTGAGCATGTCTGAGCTTGTTTTCAACTTGTTTTCCTTTCTTGCCATGATTATTTCTACTTCGCATGATATCCTTACAGGCAATACTTCAAAATCTAACACACAAATGCACTGTTCTCGGAAATCACTCCTGTATTTGAGAGTGTTTTATTTAAATATGACAATCCTATCATTATTTTCCCAAAATGACAACTGCTTCGAATCCCTCTTTCTCCTATGTCAACTTTGAAAGCTTTAATTATCATCTCAGCAGCAATACTCTTGTTCCAATACAGTCAGTGCAAGCGTATCAGCCGTCCAGTGAATCACTTTAATAACAGTGGCTCTTTTGTTTAGAGTAAGTGAAACTATTATTATTAACAGAAAAATGACACAGGTCTTATTTGCTGGACGCAGCTTGTCATCCTATGTGAAGTCCAACCACAGCTAATGAAGTCTGCAAGGGAGAAGAGTGTTATCCTTCACTTATATCCTTGTTGTAACTCAATCTCATCTATATTTCTATAAATACAGAAAACCTAGGACATAACTGACATTACAAACCCAGTCAGAGTTAAAAAATACCAGAATTAAGATAATTTGTACAGGGTTTTTTGGTTCCTGTGTATAGTGTGAATGTGTAATTAGACATGGCACATATTTCTTTCTTTAAGATCTCTCCGTCTTTCAGTATTCAGAAAGAGTGGTGCTAGCTTCAGGAGCAGCTGCTGAGAGTTTTGCTTCCCTGCGTGATTCAGTATATGGCTCTAGTTTTTATACACTGTACTAGGACTATCTGCAGTATTATTTGCTTTATGGACTTTCATGTGACAGTTATCGCAACTGTATGTATGAACTTCACAAATGTAATGAACTTCTGCTTGCACTATCTCTGCTGCGAAACGATGTGGTGGTGTTTATTCTCATTTGTGCAGGTGGAGCTGAGGAACAGTGAGCATAAGCATCAGCTGCTTTGGGGAGCCCAATCTGAGCCATGATTTTTCAGAGCTCTGGTTTGTGTAGCCTTGTAACATCCAAAGTTCATCTCTTCCTTTATTTGCAGCTCTGAGGAAAAAAAGCAGTAGTTTTGCAAATCATGACCACACCAAACTAAGGAATATTCAGTGAGCAAAAAACTGAAGGAACTTACTTTGCGTCACCTGCTGGTCTAGTTTCTGTTGCCCTTTTCGAGGTAGCGCACAGTCCTCCTGTCCCATTCACTGGAGATAGTCTCCATCCTTTTCTCTTATGGCCAGCTGGCTACCTGACCAGATTTTTCCTCACTCAATCCTTTTCAAAGTCTTCATGCTTAACTCCTCTGTGACCGTTTCCCTGTCACTAATTCTCTTGGTCTTTGAGCTCTTAACAGGACAAAGAAGCATAAATATTTTTATTTTTTCTACTGCAATCATCTCAAGGTACACTTCTACCAGTTGATTTAATTCTTCCCCCTGGTTTGGGCTAGTTTTTGGTGGCAGTAGGAGTTCCACCACCTGTGAGGATGTATGGTGAGGGTAGCATACAAGTGGTTGTATCTCATGAGAGATGCGTGAGGAAGAGAAACTTGTGGGTGGTTTGTAAGAACAGAGCGGGCCCTTTCATGTTAGCACTGCGAGCTGTGGAAGCATCAAACCTCAGCGTATGGAGGCTGTATGGTGATGTTAGTTATTGGACAGAGAATGTTGAAATGGCACTTCTTCAGCTGGCTTTATTGCACATCCAAATGTAGAGGGAGTTGTAATAAAGATGCCCGGTGAGCCGCTCCTTCCCGCTACTTACGCCTGAAGTGCAGGAGGGTAATCAGCGAAAAGGTCACCAAACTTATATAATGGGTAAAAGAAACTTACTCACCACAAAGCCTGTTCACCAAAATGGCTGAAAAGGTTGGTTAAATGCCAGCTGCTTGAAAAAATGGTGTTAGGCATTAAATGAGAATTTAGCTGAGGAATGATCCGCATGCAAAAAGTGCAGCACGTTTCTAACAGCTCTTCACTGAAGAGCGACTGTTCAAAAGCTTTTAAAGTCTTTTTTTTTTTTCCACAATGGGGTTGGAGGGGAGGGCAAATTCCTTTGGGCTTGAGGCTGGAAAGGTCTGGATCCATTAATTCAGGGACTTATTCTATAAAGAATGCCTGCGCTTCCAGTGAGGTATTAGAACAGTAAAGTTAAATATTTTATTATAGTGTAAAATCTAGAAATTGGTAGTTTAAGGAACATGACTGTCTTGAGCATTTTTGTGTGGGCTTAGTATTAGAAGCATTAATTTGTTAAACAGTGATAGATTTTTTTTTTTATTGTAAGCATAGTTCTGCTGAATGTATTGCGTAAAACTGTAATTGTACATGCTTCTTTAGAATTGGTATGTGAATCATATTTACCAGTGGAATAAAATAATTCCATTAGTGAATGTATATAAATAGTCCATTTTGCAAAATAGAGTATATAAAACAATGAAACTTCTGTTTGTTGCAGAAAGCACGTTCTAGTTTCTCTGTGCATACTGGACAGTAAATCAATCTTCAGCAAAGATCTGCTTAGGATTTGTTTCCCTGGTACGTTGCTGCAGTCCCTGTGATATTTAAGATCCAATGTGGGGAGAGCAGCCAGCCAGAGGAACCTGGGTTGGGCTTCTGCTGACTTTCTCTGTAGCCCTTTGTGAGATTCAGTGCAAGCTGATGTGTTCACAGGCATCTGCAGGTGTGTGCGGAAGGAGGGGGAGAAGAGCGAGACCGTGTGCGTGTATGCGCACGGTAAATTTTCAAAACACCGTGCAGCAAACTGGCAGTATTATTTTGATAGGGAAAAAATTTCTGGAAAAATACCAGTATGGTACTTGGTTTCTAGTGTGCACTTGTGTGATCTTGGATTATTTCACTTAGGTTGTCTGTGCTTAGTTTTTCCCATTTGTAAACTAGGAATAATTCTAGTACACTTGCCCCATATTTGTTTGCTTAAAAAACCAATGGCTTTCCCTTACATAAGGTTTTTCAGTATGTTCATAAAGGTTCAAGCCCCTTGGTGCTTTGCATATTAGTTATTCAACTCATTGAGATATATGGAAAATCTAAAACTTTGAGTTTATTTTCTGATAGTGTAATTAGTGCAGGAAACAAATTACAGTGGGCATTTAAAAAGCAAGAAGTTGAAAGTAAAATTACTGGTCTTGAGTTTTGTAAAAATACCTGGTCAAGTTACAAGACGATTCTGTGTAGGCAAGCTGTAAGATTTGTAGTTTTGATAACACTGGAAAGTAATTTACAGACAAAACTGAAGTTCTGCATTTTCCTCTGTCCTTTTTCCAGTATTGCTGCCTATTTTTAAAGCAAGTGACCAGAGGGCTCATCTAGAGCCCATTTCATTAGATGGTAACTAGGATTTTGTTTTCTGTGTTGTATTTATTTGGTAGAAGTAATGGAACATTAATCAAATATTTTTTGCAATTGACTGTTCTCCATGGTGGGAATTCTGAAGAAATCAGAGGGTTTCAGAGCAAATTGAGAAGATAAATTAGTTGAATGCTCATATTGTGTCCCCTAGCCCATTGTTCTAAGTGATTTTGTGTGCTTTTTATATCTTTAAATGAGGTAGGATTGTTTTTACTGTTTCTGCAGATGTGATTGTCTTTGAGAAGAGCATCTGCATTTATTTCTTACAAATTGCTAGTCACAAATTTTATCTGCTGCTATGGTTTTACATATAAACAACTTTGAGGCTTTTTCTATAAAAATACAATAACATATAATGCTACTTGTCAAGCTGTATTGTACAAAGCAATGTATCTTTGTGAGGTTCAAACAGGACAAGCTAAATAAAATGAGTCTGTCACGAGGAATTTTAAGAGACAGTCTTAACTGCATTTGCAAAAAAGTTTCAGAAGTATTTTTAAGTTCAGATGTTTTAAATGCCCAAAAGTCTGAATGGCCACACATAGAACATTGCTTTTAAAAAAGGTCAGTTATTATTTACCTTCATTTGAACAAATGAATAGATGCAAGTCAGAAAATAGTCTCCTAGTTCTAGAACTTGATTTAGCATAAACATAACAGTTGTTAAATGGTGTCAGCATCTTTAGAAGACACATGCTGTAACACTTCCCTTCCATGTGTTTTCTGAGTTAGAGCTTCTTGGTGTGTGTAAATATGTATGTTTTCCTCATAACCTGTTTTTATTGTGCATGAATATACATATTTATAACCTCTTGTAACTTTTCAAGTCCTTAAATAATGGCAGAAAAACCACTGCTACTAAATAAATCTATAGAAAGTGATGTTTTGCTTTCCTCTTTTGCTCTAATAAGATTGTGTATGCTCTTTTTGAAAATCCCTATAGGAGAAGTTTGGAGCATTGTGTAGCTGCAAGCACTTCACACCATTTCATGGCATAGTTCTACAAGACCTCTGCAATAATAGTCCTCTTTCCTTGCTTGGACTCAGTACAGTAATGATTAAGCTGAAATTCTGCTTAGCTAAATGCCATAACAATTTGAGCACCTTTGGTTCCTTATGGAGGTGTTTTCTTTGGCTTGGAATACTGAAGTAATCATTTAAGGAGAGAGAAGGAATAACTTCTTACTCTGTGGAGGATTCCTGGAGTACCAGACTTGCTTTAGTGAATGCAGTAGAACAGCGTTCACTGTGAGACTGAGAATACTCTGCCAGCAAGAGTAGTCCATAATAGATCTCCAGGGAGGTAAAGAGGAGGAAAACGAACACAGATTCTTAGGCTTGTGGAAGGGCATTTTAAGTTCTGAACTGTACCATTAAAAGGGAACTGGCTCTACCTTCAACTTTTTTGAAGCACGCTCTTGTTTTCCCTTTGCTTTTTCTTATAGATACCCACAATAAATATTTTACGTCAGGTTGAATTAACCATCTTGTGTTGAACTGAGAAAATCTTGTGCTGTTTCATTGCAGTCTGAAGGGGAAAAACAGGATAAATAATGGAATAGCTTAATCAAAACCAGTTTGAGGTTCTTTAGTGTGTTGTTTGCCTGGGTTTTTTTTACTTCCCAGTTTCAGCGTTCAGCCATAAAATCAGTTATTCACACTGTTCCTCTTCTTATCAAATCAGGAACGCATTCATGACCCAGCTTACTTGCAAAGAATCCGTTCACGGTGGTACATGGCACAGCAACCTCCTGTGGATTGCTTGTGCCGTAAGTAACAGTACAGGAGAGAAAGCATACTGCACATAGCTGTTGTATTTAATTTGGTGTTGGTATACCTTGGGAAATATGGACTCTTACTTTTTTTTTTCCCCCTAAGTGGGCGAAATAGTAACCATACTCTATGCATGCTTATTCAAACCCGCAAGCTGCAATACTGAAATCCAAGATGGTATCAGCAGCAGTGCCCAACTACTTTTTTCAATGCTGTGTGCCAGACAATATCAAAGACTTTAAAAAAAAAAAAAAAAGGTGAAATTTGTAGGCTGACCATAATAAAGTCTGTTGCTATCAGGAAAAAGAAAGGAAAACGTAATTACCCCAATTTATGAGGATGTACAGTCACTCAGCGTACTTCAAAAGCATTCTCTATGTCTTCATTTATCATCATTATAAGGTGTTTCAAAAAGAGTGAATTTACCTTTATCAAGTTGTGAAAGGCATTTGCCTTCATGCATCCTTACCCACATAAATTAAAATGTTTGTTTACTTTGATATTTTGAGTTGCACGTGTACATTATTCTTCATAAAGATTTAAGTGACAAAATATGGGTGTAGTTTTTTTAAACTAAAAATAAAATGCTTTAAGCATAAGTGAAAGTCTTGTGTAAAAAGACTGGGGCAAAGGGAAAAAAATCAAATGTTGGATGTGGTACATTAAATACAGAATAACAGTTTGCTCTCTGCATTAGAGTTCAGCAGTAGAAAAGTATGCGTATATATCTTTTAAATAATTTGCACAGGTCAAGAAGTCGTTTTCTAGTAAAATCAGTATCCAGAGTCCCAGTAGGTATAAAGAGTTGTGCTTGCCTTAACCTTGAAGTATTTATGTCATCTGACACTTCGGTTATGGAAGAAAAGAGCTGATCTCAAGCAGAAAGTTTTTAAAGCAAGGCTGGATGTATTGGAGATAATCTCCAGAGCTATGCAGCATGTTATGTATGACTGCGGTTTTTCTGGAACTGTTTAACCTACCAGTTTTACCCTAACATCCATCAATATATAAGGAAAGGCTTTTCAGTTCTTTTGGACACACTTTTATATTCTGTACATTAAGTTTGGTGTTAAGTAGCAAAAGGTGTTTGTGGTTTGCATGTCAATCTCTTGTGGGCCTGGCAAGAAGCCACGGGCAAGCTGATGCATCCTGAACTTCACAGGAGTGATAAACAATCAGAATAAACCCAAAATGCCTCTGTCTGCACAAGCAGCTGCTTCATACAGCAGGCGAGTGATAAGTGGTGAGATTTGTAATCTTTACCTTTTTGTAGAAGGACCATTGATTAAAACGAGACACAGAAGTTAGGATAGGTGTAGAGTAAATTTCTTGTTTTCATGTCCTGTGGGTGACTGTGGGCAAAAAAGATTATTTTCTATTTTTCAGCTGGATTACTCTTTTGCTGCTTGTGTAATACAAATTGTAACTGAAAAATGAGAATGCTGTTAAGAGGTACATCATCAAAAAAGTGCTAAAAGTTTAAAGTGAGCAGGCTGGGTTATATGAATTAGGTGATTATTTTGGTCCTCTTCTATGGATGACTGCAATGGAGCAACCACGTTCCGGTCAGGTTTTTTTCATGCCTTTGTTACTAGTTTTCCATTTTCTTTTATCTTCATAGACAGCTTTGTCACCTTTGCTCGCAGTCTGTGCCTCTTCTAACTTTATGGTCCATTCAATGAAGTTTCTGTTTTCCCCAACCAATTTTAATAGCATTTACAGTTTATCTAGCTTCTCCAGAAAAAAAAAGTATCCTCTGTTTTCTGTAACACGTGTGAATAGAACATATTAAATTACAGGGTTTTTTTATGTTGTCCTGTAGCATTTAGGTGCTCTTGTGATTTTAGAGACATGCTGTGCTTCCTCTGCAGTAGGTTAGTTCTAACTGCTGCCTCTGCCTCAATGGAACAGTTTCATTTCATTAGCTGTTTTCAGTACTGAGACCATTTTTGGGTGGGTTTGTTTTTTTTATAACTCCTTTGTTTGCCACTTCCTATTCATAAGCAGGCTTACAGCTTGCATGTTGAAAATGTAATTTCTATGCCTGGAATTTACATAATTTTCACTTGGGTAAAATAAGTATACTTGGTTTTCTTCAGCTTGCAGTTCCTTTCCTAGTGGCTCTTCTGAAATTCACGCTTGGAAACAATGACGTGAAGCACATGTAGTTTTAGTGGAGTCTGAGTCTTTTCAAAGATTGGGCCTGATGTGAGGGAGCAGTAGGTCATCTTCCCTACTGCTCAATTTGTTAAAGAAATTTCTATTATTTTTTTTCTCCCTCAGCATTGTTTTTCTTATTTTTCTACCACTTTTTTCTTCATTCTATTTTCTGTAAAGCTATATCAGCCTTTCCAATAGGTTACAGTAGAGCTTGAGAGTTCCCATCACGTTGCAAAGCTGCAGTTATGTGAACTGTGCTCTGAACAGCTATCAGCATTCCTTTTGCTGCCAAAACGAGTTGGGTAGATCTGATACTCCATAAATGATGACTTTCAAAACTGTGAAACAAAACAAGGGCTATTCTTCTGAAAATTAAAAAAAAAAACTGGCAGCAAGAAACTGTTTTTCAGACCATCCTTGTCAGCTTTTTCTGCTATGTATTTACTAATGAATGTTTTTTTTTTTTCTTTCTACTAGTGCTGTCCTCCGTCTAAACCGGCATGGTCCTTATTAGTCTTTATTTTCTTTGAAAGCAACATCTTTATTCTGCTGTTGCCATTTTCCCTTTGTTGTGTCACATCTACAAGTGCAGCAACTTGTCATGCTCCCTGATCAAAAGCAAATTTTAAGCCTTTTTCGTTCAGTAGAAAAGATAAATTTCTTTTTTTCTCTCTTTAAAATTCAAAATATATCCATCTCATCTAATGCGGAAAGATAAACTGGAGGATTACAAGATAACTTTTCTGGCATGACCAATTCTTGCTTGTTCCTGCTATGGATTGAAGTTGAATATTGCCCATAAAATTGCTCCCTCCTGTTTCTTTTACAGAGGCATAATAATGATGAAAAATAGCTTTCTCTATTTTGTTATTACCACTACAGACTATTTCAAACCTCTGTGTGTTTATAGAGATACATATGCTGTGCAACAATTAATATTTTCATAAACATGAGGATAAAAAGAAGGGCTTATCATGATTCAGAATCAAGGATAAGAACTGAATGCTTGGCAGCTTCTTTTTAAAGAAACAAATGAAGGAAAGAAGACAAGGAATGTGATGACGACGTTGTCAGGCTAGCTAATGCGTGCATTTTGAATGTGAACCTGGTGACAGGAGCTAAAATAAAAGGTGACATTTAGACTGGTGACATGATAATTTCACTCCTGCCCCTAGAGCTTGAAATTGCATCTTTTTATGTATGTATGATCCATTATATCTGAAGGAAATGCATGTCTTGGAGTATCATGCACTATCACAAAAATATCCTTGTAGGTGTGAAATGTGTGTGCGTAATATCTGTATTTACAGACAACCCATAAAATAATTCTTCCCTTTTCTAACTACAAGCTGGAAGCATGAGAAAAAGTGCTTAGTTTTTGAAGGACAGCAATTTTTTCATAATTGAAATAGCTGACATTTGATAATATCAGGATCTGAAAAGTTAAATCACTATTCTACATCGTGATGTGATACAAGAAGGGGAAAACTGGAAATGTACTGGAGTAAATCTGTTGCTTATAAAGGAAGAGAATAATAACAAGTACTGTGCTGATCTAGTTGAGGGACAGAATTGATTTCAGAGTTTATTAGTAAATATATTTATATATAAGGTAGTATGGAAAGGGAAAAAAAATGTTAAGCTGAAAATGATGGTCTGAAGATAAGAGAAAAAAAACAGCAGTGGCTGCTGTTTGGAAGTGTAGAAGAAATACAAAAACATACGGCTTTCTGATAGTAGTGTGATTTATTTTGCTTCACGCTTTTATTTTGCTTTGTTACATCCTCTCATATGCAGGTCTTCCGGGAAAAAAAAAAATATGCTAAAGAAGCAATGGTTTTGAATTTATAGAAGAAAACTAGATTCTTTAACTGTTCTCTATCTATTTAGTTGGTATTAAAAACTACCTCATTTCAGAAATGTAGAAATTTGTTGTCTTTAATAGAAGCAAAAATAACTATAAATACAGCTACTTTTTTCCCACTCCTTCCTTACAGCCCACTTTAAACAGCTATTTCATGCTCTGAAAAATGCACACAAGGCACAAAGAAAGGAAGAGCAGGAGAGTCCTGACTGTAGCTGGGTCGATTCAAATAGTATCAAGGGGATGGAATATGTAAAAGGAGTTAGAACAGATAAAGGTGATTGGATATGACATTTAGGATACTAAAGAAATGCTAGAATAATCATAAGCAATATAATGGTTGCGAGAAGTAAGGCCTTTTATTAGATCAAGCGGTATTGCTCAAGGAAAAAAACCCATATTCTGAGACATAAGCATGTTTTCAGCTCCGTAGTTGTGGTCCACTTCACTGTATATGTGTCTTGATCTACTTAGTATACTCTTCTCCCTTAATTTTTGCACAATATCATTTATCTTTTAGTTTTGTTGGGAATTTTTCAAGTTCATTCTTAGGAAATATGGTGGCTGATTGGAATAAATACCTAATTACAAACTCAAGTGGCTGCTTGGTACCAGGTTTTGTAGATTTTTTTTTTTTTTTCATAGGTTTTGCAGGTGTTGTCTTAAAATTCACCTGAACAGATGGAGAAGGTGCACGCAGAAATTTCTCCTGTCATTAGGATGAGTTGAAATGCTTTGTCTTTGGTGATTTCGTGGCCTGTTAACGCTAAATGATACTAATAATGTAGTTTTAAACCTTTCCTTTCCATTGGAGTTAGTTGTATAGCATGCCATTGTAACATCGATAGTGTAATGTGTCGCTTTCTCTAAATGGCAGTTAGCAGGGGAATACTGCGAATACTGAAAATTATTGTCTTTTCCACTTTTTTTAGCATGATCTAAAATTGCCAAGTCTGCTTTCATTTAGTGAATTTCACAAATGGTAAAATGTCTACAAAATAATGTTTCATTTGCTAACTGACTGCATAAAGAGATTGCACTAAAGCTGACGCTCCTCCTCCAAGTTACTGTAAGGTGTAGTACAGTTATGAGCGAAGAGTTGCAACAGATGCAGCAAGTCAGGATAATCTAATCTGTAGCAGGGAGCTTATCTGAAGAGTGTTCTTGAGTTGCCCAAAGGATAAATATGTACACTGCTTTTAGTCAGTTCTATATTTAGGCTGTGTCTGCAGTGATTTTAGTGCATAGTGACCCACTGTTTTTAAAAAATACAGCCACAGTAGACTTGCATGTGAAATTAGGCATCTATGTGTTTAAGGCTAGTACCTAGATACTAGTTTTGAAGTTTGGATCTAAGCGAAATCAGCTTGCAGTTTGGAAGAGTTCAGATACAAGCATTTGTGCAGAGTGGAAGGAGGTATGCGTTTGTGGTGCTCTCACTTAACAGTTCCATTTCTCTAGCAAATACCATCATGGATCTTGGTGTACAACTGCACCTGCACATATGAGGAGGTGCCCTGGGATGGAGGTGCGAGAAGAGGAGCCGTGGGTGTTGCTGATGGACACAAATCTGTGCTCTGAGGGCACCAACACCAGACACAAGACTTGGCACACCCGATCTGAAGGGCACTCACCTTGGGTGCTTAAGAGGCATAGATGTGCAAGGAGGGAGTGACAGGAGCCCAGAGGAACACACTGGCACTGTTCCCAGGGCAAAGGCAATTGGTCTTTGGACAGAAAGGAGGTTCAGTGATGTCAGTGAGGCTTGCTTGGAAAGGAAAGGAATCCACTAATGCGGTCTATACAATTCCGTACTGATTTGTGGAAGCAAGAGCTATTTAGTGAAAAAGAGGATTATATAGTTTATTGTATTACATATTGTTATGCATCTGTAGAATGGAGTAAAGAATGGACTGCCACAGAATGATTTGTTTCACAAAAACAGACTAACGAATGTTGGAGAACAGTCTGTGGTGCATATCATGTGATCAGGTATCCACCCTACTCGGACAGCAGAAATCATCATGTTTGTTAGGAACTGGTGTCCTACAAAACATTGTAACCACCAAATCTGGAATCTCTTAATTCATGACCTGTAGGAGTTATTGGTAGCAGAGCCTAACATAAGATTGTTTTTAGATCTAGAAAAGTACTAGAACAGGTGTGAAAACTGTTGTCTAAATAGAGTGATAGTGTCAACTCTACCTTGCTAAGCAGCAGAATTTGTAATATGTATATGTTGCATTCAGCACCTGGAAATATCACTTCTTTTGGATTATGTTACTGAAATCTTGTTTGCCCAAGCACAGAATTTTTAATTTGAAATGAGAACTTTTTTTTGTTTGGCTGCCATGACATCTGTTTCAATTGCTACAGTGCACATGGCTGTAGTTTATTGCACATTGGACACAGTTTTAAATTGCAGGGCAGGTGTGTATTTTGAGCACTTGAAGTTATGTTGTGAAGTTTTCCCTGCAGGTATATATCTGAAACTATAAAGTGGGTCATATTGGGTGCCAATGGTATTCTAGTTAAAGGGTTTTTATTGTTGTTTTCTGGAAGGCATTTTTTGGTGATACTTAACTGAGACCTTGTGAGAGGAGACAAACATGTAAATGAAGTCAAATTCTCAGACCTCTGGGATGTGTTACAGCATGAGTTACTCTTAACAGATAATTAGCTGGGGCTGTTAATCAAGCTTAACAGGTGTTGAGTAATGAACCGAGACAGGGCATCTGCTGTGACCGGCCTCTCACTCTAATCTGGTTAGGCAACCTAATACCAGTTGGAGCCCAGAATGCTTTATAGCGCCATCCAACATAGCATTTTCCTGATGCTTCCATCAGTCTGGTGATCCTCAAAGAATGGTGACATTTGCAACAGGAATACGTACGGAATCAGTCCAAAATTCCCACAGTGGAAGCTATTAATGAATACATGTTCTTCATTTTCTTCTTAGGCAAAGAAATGCTTTCAAATCTAAGTTGAACGTGCAATTGAACTATTGCCCATGTTTGTATCTAATGGTCTTCGAAAATGTAATGAAATGCATTTTAGCGTGCTGCCTAACTGGGATCTTGCAGAGCACTGTTGTCAAAGTGGTAGGTAAAGATAGTTTTAGTATGTAATTTCCAAGACCTCTTTGCAATCAGAACTTTGCAGCTTCTTATGTTCTGTGTGAAATTATTTTACTTATTTAAGAGATTCAGGCTTTACTATTCAATGTCACCAATTAGCAATTGCAACACCTTCACCATTGTACTATAAGCTGCTACCTTGACCATTAAGCTGCATGGTTTTCCTGACAATCTGTCTGCAAAGTGGGTGGTGTGAATTCTTAAAGACATTTTTGGCTCTAAGCATGATTCTAAGTTTGGAGGTTTGCTTGTCAGAGCATGCTTTGGGCTTCCTTTGGGTCAGTCAAATGGTTTGCACGGGAGGGGAATCAAGCACTGCTGTGTGCTCGGGAAGAAACATACAGTTGGATAGGTCCTAATACGCCGTGTCTGACCAAGGTGCCTGTCTGTATATTGTGTGTGTATATACTCTGTCGTCTCTTCCTCTGCACTTGCAAGTGTCTCATGGTTGACGTGAGATGGACAAGAAGCCTCAGTGTTCTGCCTGGAGAAGCAATGACAAGGCCTGTCGTATGGGTGAATGAGATGCGTATGCTGCCTGAATACGGAATGAGTTCCAATGTGTTCATGTTTTTGATATAAATTTGCTTGGATTTAGTTGGTGTAGCCTTTACATCTCTTTCCAACCTTTGTCCAAGGAAAAAAGGAATTAGTGACTCAAACTTTCATTTCATTCCTCTTAATAGATTAATCAAAGATGCTTCAAGCGGGAATTGAAGTTGTCTCATGTTGTGAATATTGCAGTTCTGTGATTCTAACAAAGTCGGAGGCTTTTAGATCTGTTTTGTCATTAAGTGTGGTTGTACCTGTGGCTACTTTGCTCCAGGGGTCTTCTATAAGATACTTTACTTGTGGTAGTCATTATGTATCTTGCTGATCAAATTCATAGCAATGTTTTCAGCTATTTGGACTTGTGTATCCAATAATAATTAGCATTATGCAAAGAATAAGTAAGTTTATTGCAACTAGATGATTCAAAGTAGGTAGCCAATGTTCCTGGAAGAAGAAACGGCAACACTTTCTACTGTTGGCAGTGTTTGGCACATCTTTTGGTTGCTGTGAGATTGTGGTGCTCTTATTTAAAATCTGAGGACTTCAAATCTGAGGTTTTGATCACAGATCTCTGAAGTAATCTTGGGCATTAGAAAACCCTCTGCAATGTTTCATTACATGAGAAGTAAAGTTCTCATCCACTGGACTCAGCAGCCAATTCCCACTGACACCTGGAGATTTAGGATATCACCCAGGAAGTCAGGAGAAGCTTAGTAGAACTGGGGTAATATAGAGCAATGAGTGAGGCTAGAAACAAGCCCAGAGTAAGTATATGGGGATTCAGAATGAGGGAATTGAAGATATCACACAGCTACAGAGAGAGTAGGAGAGTAGGAGGAAAGTTGAGTACAGTCAGAAACTGTGCTAGGAAGAGAAGGAAGATCACATAGATTACAAACTTTAGGTGAGCAGAATCTGGAGTAAATCTGGAGAGGAATATGGACCAGCTAGTAACCTGGGGGTGGGGAGAAAGCAGTGTGGCTAGTGGAGGACCAGCATCATAGCCAAGAGGCAAGAGAATCTGTGGATTGTTGCTTTCTTTTCATTAATAGGCTTGTATAGTTTCTGATGAGTAGTTTTGTCTTCTAAAAGGTTGTCAGTATTGAGTGGTGCTTGGCGGTTTTATTAGTGATGTCTTTCTATATGTTTTTATTAAGGACACATAAGTTTTCCTAATGGAAGCCACTCCTGTCTATTATGTGCATTAAAAGGTACAGTGAAATTCCTTGGGAAAGTTTTTAATATACATACAAAGTAGCTATAGCTCAAAAATGGGTATTTGATATTTCTTTTTTCTTTTCTTTTCCCCTACCCTCATAAGTTTGAAAAATAATTAGAGCTTATTATGGATTTATCACTCGCTAAATTTAATACTTTAGAAATCCTGTGGGAAATTGCATGTAGTCTCATGACAGGTGTGATACTAACCTGTGCCATTGTCGCAAGTAACGTTTTGTAGGGCTGCTGGATGTGTTTTTTGCTTTCTTTAGTTCATCTCAAGGCCTTGTTCATCTCCTCTGCCTTGCCCTGTTTAACCTTTGGGAGGATTATGGTTCTGCATAACTGTTTGTCATCTTCAACCATGTGGATAACCATGCATTCTTTTAATTTTGCTAGTAAGACACCTTTAACTTTCAGAACACACAAAAATTAATTTTTGCATTTTCCCTCTTCTCTGGATAAAAAAAAAAAGGGAATAAATATCAAAACTTGGGATCTCTCTTCCTTGATGTTATTTTTACCTACATATACAGTACAGGCTCTGTAGACTCCTTTCCTGCATTCAAAATTAACCTGTCTACTCCGCTGAGCTCTTAACCTTTGCTCCAATAGATAAATCGCTTCCTGGAAATGTCTGAAAAGTGTTTGAATGTTTCTTTTTTCTTTTCTTTTTTCCCCTCAGCAATGTCTTTTGTGCAAATGCTTTTGTTAAGTAAAGTAGGTTTTAGTAATTCAGAGGTCTGTGATTCTTTAGCAAGTCTTAAACGATTAGTCACCAGTGCTATTTTCTTTCTCTTTTCAGGTTTTTTGCACTGCAAATTTTTGTTGTTCTTGGAGTGCTTTAATAACATGCAGTATTATGTGATTTTTGTCTTTCTGTGAATGCATAGTGAAATTGCTTTTGTAAGTAAAGTCCGTGTGTATTTTCCATCTTATTTCATACAAGAAAACACGTGATTTCTTTAAGTTAGATGGTACTGTAGGTTACATTGCTGGAAGACACATAGGCTCCAGAAAGTAGTTTTTGTTGTCCAGTTTTTACTTGTAATTAACTTGCTGATAGAATAGCATACTTAATGCTGTATTTTTTTATTCGTAAAGCAGGAGGCATCTATAGCTGTGTTGTATTTCTTTCAAATTCTGAATTTTTAGTGGCAAAGACAGAGCTCTGCAAATTTAGAATCATTAAGGTTGGAAAAGACCTCAAAGATCATAAAGTCCAACCGTCAACACAACACCACCATGCTTGCTAAACAATGTCCCAGAAGTTCTGCAGGTTTCTCCAGAGGGACTTTGACTTCTCTTATGGCTTTTATTAATTTGACTTTGATATCTTTCTGCGAAGTATGTAACGGACACAGTACAAATTACATAAATGTGTGGCAGCAGGTTGCCATTCTCTGATCCCAAAACACACACTGCAATGTACATAAGGGTAATGCCTTGGTCTATCTATGAGAACAAGCTGAAGTTCTTTTGCGTTTCCCCTGGGTTTCTGTAACATGTTTTTTTATCAAGCCAGTTCAGTTAGGGAGTCGGAACAATCACAAGAAACTCTATGCCAAAAGTGCTTCCATATAAACTTTTGAAGTATTATTTGAATAATTTTAGGAGTGTTCCACTATCCCCACTCTTTCTTGGAGGTGCAGAGCTGCCCAGTACCATTAAATGACTCAAAGGAGCAACAAATTATGTTAACTGTGTTGTTTCTTTCAGCAATTACAACATTGTATAACCACAGAGAAGTTTGTCTGTGTGAATTGCTGAGTTGATATCTCTATATAGAGATGAGTGCGGAGATCAACCAGCCAAAAAAATCACTTTCTTCTTTTCAACCAGTATCTGTTGCTGCAAAAATTGAATTTTAGTTTCTTAAGTTGGTCTGTTTGAGGCATCTGCCTGTAAGTGGAAGATCCAAAAATTTTTTTTGCTACTTAACTGTTTCTGCTTTACACATTGTACTCCACCATTTAAGATAGGAGTGTGTGCTGATTTGTAGGGTTCAATCTGAAATGTCTGCATTATCTCGATTATGCTGAATGTCCGACACACAACTGGAAGCAGTGAAAACCCCAGGCTTGTTTAGCAACAAGTGTTCTGGCAGTTGCTTCTCGTACAGAGGAGGAAAGTGCGATGGCCGTAGCTTGGTTGGAATGCTGCTTCTGCGACTCTGGAAAAGAATCCTTTTCAATTAAACTGGGGCTGAGCAAAAGGCTCTCTTTTTCTGTCTGTAAGTTGATGTGCATCTGACAGGTGTCAGCTTCGAAGCCAAGATAAAGACATAGAAGTTTATTTTGGAAAGTCTTTTGGGAGAGGAATTCTTGAAATAAATATTGGATAGGGAAAATAATAGTTGCAGTGCTTCAGCCAGACTTGAGAATCCATAGAACTTGCCGGAGGAAAAGTGGAGGTAGCTCGGACTGCTTTACTGAGCCTACTTTGAAGTAGCTGTTGTTGGTAGACAGTCACAGGAGTACTGCTGACTAGTACTGTAGATGTCAGGGAGATGCCTCCATTCTTTTACTATTTGCTATTTAGTGTGTTTATGTTACTAATGATCTTCAACACTGCAGAATTTGCTTCAGACTGGTTTTCTGGGCTGCCCTGAACTCAAAGTCTGCAGCCTCAGAAGCTGTCTAATGCTTTTCTATGTAGTTGTATGGAACTGAGTGTAGCCTTTTTCACTGGTTACCATGATGCCCACAGCAACATTCTCCCCACACCACGTTCAGCTTGCTTGTACTCAAAAACCAGTTTTCAGTATTTTTATTCCTTGCCTTCCAATTCAACTCCCACTTATCCACCAAATCATTTTTACTTTGAAGCCAGCAGAATTATAAATATTTTAAACCAGTGTTTTAGTTTTCTGAGACCTTGTTCAAGTTATGAGAGGACTGAGTGAAATTTGGAATGTAGGAACTACTGTTAATGACTTCAACAGTAGTGTAGGTTTGTTTGGCCTTTTTACGTGGCAGATTTTGTTTGTTTTAGTGAAGTGAACCATATTATATTTTCCAACAGGAAGGAAGTTTCCATGGATCTTGGTTTTTATAATTCTTATAATAGCATCAAACTGAACATTCTTACAGCAGAGACATCTGTTTTTCACAGTCGCCTTCTGTAGGAAGAGAGTTTGTTTTGTTATGAATTTCTTAGTTCATGTATTTTAGCCGATGATCATATTTAAGCCAGATTCTGATTGTCATCAGTACAAATTGGGAATTAGCTCAGTGTATTTCACTTTATCTCTCCCAATTTATGTTAGTGTAAAGGAAAACTGAATCTAATGAATTGGCTGTTCTATTTCTGTGTTTAATTGTGTTGACAAGCATTATTTTAAGAGAAATGAGAAAATGCAATTGCTATAGTTCAGAAAGCCCCAGTATTCTGACAGCTTATTGGTTTTTGTTTAGCTATCTGAAAGAGTGATGAGAAGACTTCATTTTGGGTTGGCAGACAGAATGTGGTGTTCCAGTCTTCTGTGTGAAGCCTTGAGCACATTGATACATTCTTCCAATCAAAAAAGATTTTTTTTTTTACAAGTTGTTATAAGATTCTGTATTTGTTCTCGCTAATGGTCAATTCCTTATAAGCTTTATAAAACACTCAGGTTTTGTTTTTAAGTGGAAAAAATCCCCTTTCCAGCATGGCGCAACTACTGCAGTATGTTTCCTAAAATGCGTGAATATCAGTTGTGTTTCTAAGGTGACAGTATGGAGCAATATGTGAACACTTATAAATTATACTCTTAAATCTGTGCAAGCAAATGTTTTGACTTTTGAACTCTTCAAGGCAAATTTGAGAGTCATACGGTTTCAGCGTGTGGAAATGGAACTATGTGCCCAGCTATGCTGGGCTCAAATTGATCTATTTCTCTTTCTGGTTTTATTTAGCTCTTGGAATGGAAATAGATGTCCTTGGTAAATGTTGAAGCTTTTATAGCTCTAATTTTATCTCAGACAAATTATTGGAAAATGCACAATGCCATTGATCTGACTAGAACTAATAGGAGTTTTAAATAGCAAAGAAAATAAGACCTTTAATGCTGAAAACCTCTTCCTCTCTTTCCCTTCCCTTCCTTCCTTCCTTCCCAAAAACATCAGCAAAAGGAGCCAATATATGCAATTGATTTATTTTGAAGTCCTGTCTGTCTTTTTTACTTTTCTTCTGAATAGCAGAGACTCTGTGGCAGCCCTGGCTCCAGATGTCTGAGACAAGCTATAATATGTTTCAGAAAGTCCCTGTTTGATTGCATTTGTCTGGGGAAAAAAATGGAATAAGCTTTGTCTTTGCTACAGTAATGCTTAACTCCAGAGAACAGCTTCACAAGGAAGGAGGGCATTTCTGAACTAGGATTAACAAATCTCTGTGCTTGCAGTTGTTTCACCATATTTGTAGTAAGCATAAGCAGCGTTGCTGTTTTTCTGCAGCACATGGTAATTAACATCCCTTTAGTTGTATCTTTTTACTGCAAATGCTGGGGCAATGTAGCAGAATGCGACAAGCCATGCTGAAATCTGTGGCTTGAAGAGCTGTCTGTCCCAAACACATTACATAAGAGCTGTGATGTTTTGCTCACACAGAGTAAATATTTTGAGCATGAAATATTTACTTGGTGGGCTTGACTGTGTCTACAAATACAGGCATTCCTGTGAACTTGGAAAACTACACCCTTCTTTCTTGGAGTTATCCTTGAATATTTAATTATAGTAGAAAATGTTTAAGGCTAAAAGTTAAGGTGCTCCTGTATAGTGTTTTTATTTCAGTTTCTGTAACACTTTGCTGGAACCACTAAAGAGTCTTTTCAGGATTTTCTTTGCCAATTACAGTGGGTAGTGGTGCAGTTCAAACTGTGCATGCGTGCTTGAAACAGAATGTAAGAATCCAGTACCCAGTAGCGGTTGCTCTTGGATAGACTGCAAGACATGGCTCAATACAGAGTGAGGCTTTCCAGCTTGAACCACCAGTGATTTACAGCCTTCATGAGTCTGTAAATTCTTACATCATTGTTAGTAATCACAGATTACTTATTCTCCATGAATCTAATTTCTCTTTGAATCCATTTGTGCTCTTATCCCACATGCTGTTCTGTAGAGGTGTGTTCCACAACTTAATTACACATTTGAAAAATTTCCCATCAATAATGACATAACAGCTTTTTCATGTAACATTGTCACTTTTTGTACATGTAGAGCTTTGGGAAAGGTGTTTGGGCAGGTGTTCCTACTTGTGTGCAGGTCTGGAGAACAGAGGATTAACCTTTCCTTCTCTGATTGTCAATACTTTAGCTTTTGAATAAATCAATTTTGATGTCATTAGGCTGCATTTCTATGCTTTACTATTCTACCTGCGTAATGAGACAGAGTGAATGACTCAGAGAAATGATAGGGGGACATAGTAGTTGTAGGTAAATTGTTAAAAACTCAGGTGAACGGTAACGAAGGGACAGTTGCACATGAGCTAAAATACTGGCTTCAGGTGGAGAAGTGAGCACTCCCCTACTACTGACTTGATGTGGATTACGGGGAAAGATGTACCCTGTGGAGAAAATCCAAGGCGTATAATTTCCATGTTGAGAAATTTAGGCATCATGATATGCGAGTGTACTTTTCTTCCTGGCAACATCCTTTGAAGCACTTTGAATGGAAAAAAAACTGCAAGGTTTTCCACCTGTGATCAATTTTTAAAGAAGGGACATGCACAGCAGAAATTGTCTAACCTCACCAATCTTGACTTTGCAAGGGGCTAATTTATTAGGTTTTTTAAGGTTAAGCTTGTTCATGTGTGTCAGGTATAATCTAACTAATTTTGTGTTCTTGGCTTATGTGCCACATTTAATTGCAGCAATTGGAATGGATTTCAGGAAACCATATTCCTAGTGTCAAGTGGGTTACATTTTCTTTTTGGTTAAAAAAGAAAAATTCTAGGAGTTGGATCGTGGCTTTAGGAGGATCAGCTGTATTCTTCGTGCACTGTTTCTCTCAAGGTGTCTCATTTTATTAGTCCTTTATTCAATTTTCAGTAGAAACTTAGCCAAATGTAGGCAGGAATATAAGAGCAAAAGTTTCTAAGGAGATTTTATAGATATTTGATAAGACATTGAAAAGTATGTGTGGGTTTGCTTTGGTGAAGAATAGCTACTGGGTGCTAAGTTTCTAAACGTGTTAGAGAAATAATGCCTGCTGTAGGCAACGCTGCTTCGGCAGGGGGGTTGGACTAGATGACCCACAGAGGTCCCTTCCAACCCCTACCATTCTGTGATTCTGTAATACAAGATTTTGATAGACTTGCTTTCTCCTAGATGCAGTTATCTTGAAGAGTTTGCTCGCTAATTTTTCTGAGGCTAGTACATTTTTAGATTGTCTGAAACAGAAGGACTGAGGAGAGTGCAATATATAGAGGGGTGATCAGTGTGTATGTCTGTTTATGGAAAGCACTGATGCTTAGATGTAATGACTGAAAAGCTCGTACAGGACCTGGTCTGAGATCCTGAGGAACTGGGAAAGATCAGAGAAGAAAGGTCTATTATTCTTCATTATAGTTTTTAAATGGAACCTCATAAGTTTTATCCTTAAAGCTAACATGTTTGATCACAAACCTGTTTAGAAGAACTAGGTGCTAACAATCTTTGAGACAGTACAGATTCAGAGCAACACATAGCCTGTCTTGCCCTGTTTCTAAGTGTACGTGACTTTTCTCTTAGGTGTTTTTGGTCCATGTACTAAGTGAAGAGAATCACAGAATGGTAAGGGTTGGTAGGGACCTCTGTGGGTCATCTAGTCCAACCCTCCTGCCAAAGCAGGGTCACCTACAGCAGGCTGCATAAGACCTTGTCCAGGCAGGTCTTGAATATCTCCACAGAAGGAGACTCCACAGCCTCCCTGGGCAGCCTGTTCCAGGGCTCCATCACCCTCAGAGTGAAGAAGTTCTTCCTCATGTTCAGCTGGAACTTCCTCTGCTTCAGTTTGTGCCCGTTGCCCCTTGTCCTGTTGCTGGGCACCACTGAAAAGAGTCTGGCCCCATCCTCCTGACACCCAC